>ERZ1106969.5-NODE-5-length-260980-cov-12.990955_pt1 | contig 260980 bp, 240 predicted proteins | sample MGYA00403685_ERZ1106969 | MGnify/ENA primary metagenome ERZ1106969 (study PRJEB35170, sample SAMEA104062416) | human gut metagenome | biome: human gut; feature: human-associated habitat; material: faeces | place: Denmark | collected 2012-05-18 ...
ACTGAACAGTATGCCAGGTGGTGTGGAAGGGGGATTAATCATCCCCCTATCCGATCGCAGAATCCGGGGAAATCGTTCCGTGGTAAAGTTTGACAACCGCTGTGAATCGCGGTAAACTTAAACTATGAAAATGTCTGAGACGGGCAGCATTTTGGTGGTCCGTGAGTCAGACAGAGGTGGAGGAGATGCAGCTGTGAGGGTATTGGAAAACGCGGAACTAAAGTATACGCTGGAAGAGTTACTGAAGAAAAGCGCAGGAGCTGCACATTACAGCCTTTGTGTTGTAAAATACTCAGTCGCAATCAAACGCCGGAGCCAGAATGCCAGGGGATGGATCTTAAATCTGCTGGAGCGGGAACCGTGTCTGGCGGACGGGGCAGCAGGCAGTATTGGGGAAGGAAGAATAGTCTTTCTGGCTTCCTGTGAGCAGAGAACCCTGGAAGCCCTGTTCGACCGTCTTCTGACCGCTGCGCGGAGAGAAAGGATCTTCAACTCCATGACCATAGGCGCGTTTCGGGAGACGGATGAGGGAAGCGGCCTCGATGAGATGTACAAGAAAGCGCTCAGAGCGCAGCTTTATGCGGAAAACACAGGAGGATGGCAGGGGCGTTTCTACTCTGAGGAATACGAGAGAAACTTTATGGAACACGTGAAGGAATTCTGGGAGTACCAGGAGGAGAAGGCCGACGCCGAGTTTATCTTAAAAATACAGGAAGACAGCAACCTGAGTTACATGATTCAGGAGATGAAGCAGTACGACAAGGTCACGAAGCTGCCGGATTACGATACATTTTTGAAGAAATCAATGGAAATCATAGAAAAGGACAGGGAGCACCGCCATTTTGGCGTGCTGTACGCCGATATTCTGGGATTTAAGGCGCTCAACAGCATTTACGGGGAGCAGGAAGGCAACCGGATGCTCCTGGCATTTGCGGATCATCTGAGAAAGAGTGATTTTTATCTCTGCGGGAGCCGCGTGTACGCCGACAATTTTGTGGCGCTGTTTACCATACCCGAGGGCGTCAGCGCCGAGGATATGGCGGAAAAGTTCCACCGGGAAACCGAGGCGTTTCTTGCAGGAGAGTGGGAGGCGCATCCCAAGTGTTTTCCGGGCTTCGTCTGCGGAATTTGCGAGATCCCTAACAGAGCGAAGAGCATCCATCCCTATATCAGCAGGGCGGAGCAGGTGAGAAAGTCTTTAAAACCGACGTTTGTATCGCGATGCGCTATATTTACGGAGGAGATGGAGAAAAATCATGTGAGGCGCCGGAGGCTGTCGGAGGAAATCATGCAGGCCTTTTCAGATGATGGATTTTATTTTGTTCTGCAGCCGCTTTTTGATATCAGGACGGGGGAGATTACGGGAGCGGAGGCGCTGGCCAGAATGCGGAGCACAGGGGAAGAGATCATGCCAGGGGAATTTATCCCGCTTATGGAAACGGTGGGCGATATCACCAGGCTGGATTTTCTGATCTACGACAAGGTGTGCCGCTATATGGCGGAGAGGAAGCGGCGGGGGCTTTCCAGTTTTTCCGTATCCGTGAACATCTCCAGGGAAGAGTTTAAGAACGCGGGCTTCGTCGATGATTTTCACCGGCTGGTCACGGGATATGGTGTCGATCCCAAGGATCTGGGGCTCGAGATCACAGAGAGTATCTTTGTGGAGAATCTCATGGAGATCAGCGATGCGGTCAACCGGTTCCGCGAGTACGGATACCCGATCCTGCTGGATGATTTCGGATCAGGATTTTCCAGTCTCAATGTGTTAAAGGATATCTCCTTCGATATCATCAAGCTGGACCGCAGCTTTCTGGGGAGAAGTGAGATTACATACGCCAATAAAAGCATCATCAACAGCATCGTAAATCTGTCCAGGGATTTAAACGTGGAGGTGCTGTGCGAGGGCGTGGAAAATGAGGCTCAGGCCCGGTTCTTAAAGGGAATCGGCTGTAAGATGGCCCAGGGATTTTTCTATGCGAAGCCTATGGCGGTAGAAGATTTTGAAATGCTGTATGATAAAATAGGAAGTAAGGGAAAATGAGAGAAAATAGAAAGTAAGATAAAGCAGGAATAAGAAAAATCGGGAAAGTACGATTGCTTCCTGTCGGATTACAACCGGCAGGAAGCATTTTATATATTTATAAATATATTGATCAAATCATTTATTAAGAAAAATACGCAAAGTTTTGATAGAAATCATGCAGGAAGGTATGGCCTGCTTTTGGCGGACGAGGCGTACAGGAGAAGAGGAGAGTGAGTGAATGAAGGTAGGTACGAGGGCGGCCGGACGACGCTTTGCTTCCGGCACGCGGCTGCCGCATTACCTCCAATGGAGAAAAGATGAGGGGGCGGAATCCAAAAGAGGATTACGATCTGGCGGGCTCGTTTAAAGCGTTTGATATGATCGGGATGTAGTAAAATGGACTGTTATCTGATATGATATAGATTATTATAGAAGAAATGGGACCGCAGGTGTAGGAAAATCAGAATAGGGAGGGCGGATTTATGATGGATTACAGCTCCGGAAACAAACGCGCGTGGGAATATAACGCTTATGAGTTTTGGCTTAAGGAAGAGGGGCCTCCTTCTAAGAAGGCAGATAAAATCAGAGAGAATCCGGCCTCCATGCTGAAAAAGTATTTTGCGTATTTTGATACGTATGAAGGCAGAAAGATTGCCAATATCTGCGGTTCCTGCGGAAAGAAGGCGGTTCCTCTGGCTGTGCTGGGAGCGGAAGTGACCGTATTCGATATCTCACAGGATAACAGGCGTTCTGCATTATTTTCATGATATCGACGCATTTATGCAGGTTATGTACGCGCTGCTGAAGCCGGGCGGAACGATGATATGCAGCGATTTCCACCCATTTACCAAGATTGCGGATATCCTGAATCTGGAACAGCCATCCATGAGCTACTTCTCAACTGCTGTTTTTGAGGGAGAGATGGCTCACGCACGTTTTTACGAAGACAGTGTCAGACAGCAGATGCCGCGGTGCAGCTATAGGAAATATACCATCAGCGAGATTATTAACGCCGTCATAAACAACAAGTTTATCCTGAAAAGATTTGATGAACATCCGGCCTGGGACAATCCTGATGTACCCGGAGAATTTACGATTACAGCAGACAGAGGTGTAAGATGAAAAGAGTAAAAATAACGGTTCTTCGAAAAGAATTTTATCCGGATTTTGCCGATGAATACTTAACGGAAGGCAGGGAAGCAGGGCCCTGTGCCCTGCTGAACGTGGGAGACAGCTTTGTCTTTGAGGGAGGCGCGCAGATGCCCGAGGGATTCTGTCCCTGGGCGTGGATTGACATTTACCACAGTGTCACAAGCGTAGCAGCAGGCGGGACGTATAAGCCGTGGAACCGGAAAGACGGACAGACCATCGTCTGCTGCACGGATGGAATACGCCCCGTAGTGTTTCGCGTGGAGACCTTTGGTGAGAATGATGAGACAATAGGGTAAGAGGAAGGGGAGTGCCGCCTACATCGTCTTTGGACAAACGTACCGCGGCATTCCTTTACTGTGTTTCCCATATTCTATGGCCTCGGCCGGACAGCGGCAGATACAGGCCATACAGTGCGTACAGTTCTTTCCCCATACCGGCTTTCCTGCTTCAAGCCGGATGTTGTTCAGCGGACAGACTTTGACGCATTTTCCGCAGGATATGCATGTATCAGCAGCGGAAAACTTCTTTGCATGAACAAACGCTGGATAAAAAATATCATTTATAATCCCGCTGCTTATCTTATCCTGAGCGGTTAAGGCAGGCTGTGGAATAGGCTCGCCTCTCTTCATCGTAAGGGCAGCTTTGTCAATCACAGCTTCAGACTGCTGGATGAGATCCAGTGCCTCCTCCTGTGTCGGTGTGGAAAACATTGCAATGTAGTTTTCCGGCATCTTGATCTGGACACATCCCAGATAGTGAAGCTTCCGCGCAGCACAAAGCTTTTCTAAGTATCTGCCTGCATTCCCGATACTGCCGCCGCAGGTCATCACAAAATAAATGTCCCTGTTCCCGGTCAGCGCCGCGTTTTCCAGCCATTCCTGTACGATGCGCGGAATCCGCCATGCATAGGTAGGGACGACGACGACCCACGGGCTGTCTGAGTGTATTTCTGAATAATCGTGGTTCCGGATTCTTTCAAACAAATTGAGGACCTCGTCCCGGAGCTCTCTGCCAATTCTCTTTGCAGCGTATTCGCTGTTTCCTGTCCCTGAAAAATATAAGATCATAGTAATCACCTTTCGCTTTGTTTTTATGGCTGCGAACTGATATGACGTATGCTCGCATAAATGAGGTTGATCAAATCAGCAATCTCTTTCCACTGCGTTCCGTCTACACTTAAATAGTAGTAGTTCTTCGTGCCATCTTTCCGCATTGCAACAATCCCGGATTCCTTTAATATTTGCAGATGGTGGGAAACGGAGGGTCTTGTAAGATGTGCTTTCTGTGCAATTTCACCGACCCGGATTCCGGACAGATCGCTTTCCAACAGCACCAGCAGGATCAATTGTCTTGTTTCATCACCAATGGCGGTAAATGCGTTTCTGCATTTCTGAAAGCCATGAACGATTTCTAATAGGTTCTCATCACATTCTTTTGCCATTACCGGCCTCCTTATCGATAGCTGACGTCTAATTTTTCACGCGGTGCAGAGCGGAGAAATTTAACGGCCGGGTAACCCATTACCAGGGTCATGGCGGCTCGTTTTCCTTTTGGTATATTCAGCGCTCTTTTTATTTTGTGCGAAGCATTCACCGCCGTTGTGAAAAATCCACTGAACAGTACGCCGAGACCGTTAGCCTCCGCGACAAATTCCATATTCTGTGCTGCGAGAATACCGTTTGTTTTATCTTTTGCCAAAATGACAATGACAACAGGCGCGTTGAAAAAGAAGAAGTTGTCATCAATCTTATTATTTCTTGCCATGGGACTGAACAAATCTGCTATTGGCTTTAACTTCTGAAAGAGGCTGACCGCCATTTGCTCAATACGATTTTTTTCGCGATCCAGCACGATAAAGGATACATCCTGCATATTCTTCGCTGTATGCGTAAGTCTGCCCGCTTCCAGAATCTGGCTGATTACTTCACTGGGAATTTTTTTCTGCTTAAATTGCCGGATGGTCCGGCGGAAACGGATAACATTTAATACATCGTCCGGATTCAGACGGCCCTCTCCCTTTTTCTCGATCTGTTCCACAGGATAATTGGTGATGGAAATGGCTTCTTTTGGACAGACCGCACTGCATTGTCCGCACATGAGGCAGTGATCTGATATTGTTTTTGCTTTTTTATGATTGATGGTAAGGTTATGTGCAGCGCATACATTCGCGCATACACCGCAGCCAACACATTTTGCTGTATCAATCGATACCTGATGCTTTTCCATATTGCAGACTCCTTTCGTTAACGTTCATGAACCATTATAACGAACTGAAGTATGCAATACAACATCGGTAAAGAAATTCATTACCAATGACTGTTATGCAGGGGAAGATTCCGGTACAGATACTTCGCCGTATTGCTTTCTCCGCGCACCGGTTATTTTAATGACTGACATGGATGCCGCCTTTCTGCTCTGTTCTATCTGAGAAACAGCTTTGCTGAAAATGGATGAAGGCTCCTTTCAATTTATCAGTGTGTGTTGATTCGATGATCTTATTCGAAAATTGGAAATCATAATAATTGACAATAATTATGAAAAACCCCTTGACAGTTCATACTGTAACTAATATAATTACAGTATGAACTGTATCTGAGAAAATAACAGTAGTTACAGCAGAGGGAAAGGAGCAGCAACGATGGATATCATGACAATTAATAAAGATAATTTTGACAAAGAGGTACTTCAGGCGGAAAAACCGGTGGTTCTGGATTTCTGGGCGCCGTGGTGCGGTTACTGCCGCAGACTGGGGCCGGTTGTGGACCGTCTGGCAGCACAGTATGAAGGAAAGCTTCTGGTGGGCAAGGTTGATATCGATGAGAGTCCGGAACTGGAGGAGAAGCACGAGATCGAGACGATCCCGACACTGATCGTATATCAGGGCGGTAAGGCGAGCGAGCCTCTCATCAATCCGGGTTCCATGACAGAGATTGAGGACTGGCTGAAAGAGAACGGCGCGGTTTAAAACGAAACGATAACTGTTCACAAGAGGAGAATACGATATGAACGATAAAATATATGACGTTGTCATCATTGGCGGAGGACCCGGCGGCTATAGTGCGGCACTTTACTGCGCAAGAAGCGGCATGTCGGTCCTGGTGCTGGAAAAGCTGTCGCCGGGCGGTCAGATGGCGACTACCGGCCAGGTAGATAATTATCCCGGATTTGAAGATGGAATCGACGGCTTCGAGCTGGGAGAAAAGATGAAAAAGGGCGCCGACCGTTTCGGTGCGGAGACTGCGTTTGACGAGGTGATCCGTGTGGATCTTAAGGCCGAGCCGAAGAAGATAACGACCACAGGCGGTGAGATTCTCACAAAGACAGTGGTGATCGCCACCGGCGCTTCACCGAGAGAACTGGGACTGCCGGAAGAGAAGAAGCTGCGCGGCCGCGGAGTGGCATACTGCGCGGTATGCGACGGAATGCGGTATAAGGACAAGACTGTCGTGGTATCCGGCGGCGGCAACAGTGCGGCGGAGGATGCGTTATTTCTGGCAAAGATCTGTAAGAAAGTATATCTCGTTCACCGGAGGGACGCACTTCGCGCCTCCATGGTATACCAGAATGCGCTGAAGGACAGCCCGGTCGAGTTTTTATGGAACAGCCGTATTGAAGAGATTCTCCACGAGAAGAAGGTGACGGGAGTTCGTCTGGCCGATGTGAAGACAGGGGAAGAGAGGGAGATTGCTTGCGACGGCGTCTTCGTAGCAATTGGCCGAGTGCCTGACACCGCAGTTTTTGAAGGACAGGTGGAGAGAAATGAACAGGGATATATCATCGCGGACGAGACGACCAGGACGAACGTACCGGGTGTATTTGCGGTCGGCGATGTGAGAACAAAACCGCTGCGCCAGATCGTTACAGCCGCTTCGGATGGAGCTGTGGCCTCTAAGTTTATTGAAGAATTTATTCAAAAATAAATAAAAAGAACACCAGAGGCCATCAAAGATGATTTCTGGTGTTCTTTTAGAAAACGGAGACGGTGGGATTCGAACCCACGTGCCGGTTACCCGACAACCGCATTTCGAGTGCGGCTCGTTACAACCACTTCGATACGTCTCCAGAGCATTCAGTTCTTCCGGCCATATGTGCCCGCCGAAACCCGAACTTCTACATTATACACGATAAATCATTTTTTGTGTAGTCCTTTCTCGTAAAAAAATGAAAGAATTTCTCATTTTTTTATGTATGGAAAGTCCAAAACCGGGAAAGATTAGAAAAGAACATAAAATATTACAACATTTCGTAAAAATATTTTATTTTATTCCGTCGAAATAAGGAGTAAAATAAGATCATCAAACAGAGAGGGAGGTGCTCCAAATGAAAAACATGTTTTATACATTTTCAACCGTAGAAGAAATGGTTGCGTTCGTAAACAAAGCGGAATCCTGTGATTTCGATGTTGACATCTGTTACAATCATCTTGTAATCGATGGAAAATCATTGATGGGCGTTATGAACGTGGGCCTCGGAAAACCGGTGGAAATCGTATGCCACAGCACGGCATTTTCCCCGGAATTGTTAATCGGAAAAGCTGCATGAGCGCAGAATACTCAATAAGCAAAAATGACGGGCGGGCAAATGACAAGCCCCGGTTTTATCTCCTGAATCCCTGAGAACAGTCTCCTGGGAAAAGAGGATAAAACCGGGGTTTTTATTTGTCTTTTATTGCGCCGGTGCTGCCGACTTCATATCCGTCGGGAGTCTCCGTGTTCTTCAGCATGATCCCGTCTTCGTCACAGTAATACCAGGTACCCTGCCATGGAATCCATCCGCTCTTCCGGTATCCGGAGTGATCGAAATAGTACCACTCCCCGCCGATGGATTCCCAGCCGTCCGTGGTCCACGTTCCGTCCGGGTGCTCAAACCACCATCCCGTGTCGTCGGAATTCCATTCTCCTACGGCTCTGCCGGGGGAGGAGACTGTGCCGGGACCGTACGTGCTTTTCGTCCCGTTCCCCAACACGGCTGCCTCGGAAGCGCTGATCTCCCAGGTCTCGGAGGTGATCCATTCACTTCGGTTTAAGGCGTTGTCAACGAAACGGACGCTGAAGCTGTAGCTGCCTTTTCCCGCTATCTTATCGGATAAACGGCAGTAATTGGTGTAGGTGGTTACCATGGCGCCCACAGGCTGACCGTCTTTTAACAGCTGAACCTGATAATAGCGGGCGTTGCTGTCGTCGTTCCAGAGTGCGGTGAAGGCCCCTTTATCCCAGGAAAGTCCGGTTAGAACGACCGCCGCTTCCGGGTCGGAGAGCACATTTAAACGGACTGTCACATGCAGAACAGACTGGGATTCGAGAAATTCCGCCCGGTCGAATACGGCGCCGGCTCCGGTTAAACGGAACGCCTCTCCCTGCGCGGAAGAAAAATAATACCCGCTTTCCGCGCGGAGGGAAATCATGATTTCCGGCGATACTCCGGCTGTCCAGGACGAATCCGGCTGATTGACAATCTTCGTGTTGACGATCCGGCAGTGTGATGCGTAGTAGGGATCATCGACCGTGACGTATACTTCTCCGCCTGTTTTCCCCGCTGTTATGGAGGAGGAAAAACTGAGGGGAATCTTATCGATCTTTTCCTTCTCTTTGGCAAAGGCCGGAAGAGAGAGAAGGATGGAGAGGAGGCATGCGGCAAGGAGCAGCCCGGTCCATCGATGTGTGTATTGCTTCATAAATCTCACCACTTTCTTTTTCATATCCATATCATAATACTTTTTTTGAGGGAATATGTGGCCAAATTGTGAACAATTTCCTTGCTATCTGAAGATCACAGCGTTATAATCAAATACTGTCAATAGAAAAATTAACACGTTTTTAACGAAAGGATTGGAATGTTAAAAGAGAGTAAAGAGGGGGAACGTAAGATGCGGTCGGAGAATACGGTTACCAATACGATTAACCGTTACCGGAGTTTTCGTTATGCACTGATACTGGAAGGGGTCGCCGTGGGCGCTATTTCAGGAGTCGTGGTGGTGGCATTCCGTTACCTGCTGGGATATGCGGAAATACTCCTGAATTCCGTTTTGAATTATGGAAGGACCCACACGTGGTTTGTGCCGGTGTGGTTTGTGGTGCTTGCTGTGGCGGCCATAATTGTGGCGATGCTTCTGAAATGGGATTCGCTCATATCGGGCAGCGGTATTCCCCAGGTGGAAGGCGAGATCATGGGCGAGATCGACGAATGCTGGTGGCGGGTCCTGCTGGCTAAGCTGGCAGGCGGCTTAATCGGTCTGGGATGCGGCCTGTCTCTCGGACGCGAGGGCCCCAGCATCCAGCTGGGCGCTATGGCAGCCAAGGGATTTTCCAGGATTACGAAGCGGGTGAAGACGGAGGAAAAGCTTCTCATGACCTGCGGTGCGAGCGCCGGTTTATCTGCCGCGTTCAACGCGCCGATAGCGGGCGTGCTGTTCTCCTTAGAGGAGATACATAAGCATTTTTCACCGGAGATCCTTCTGTCATCCATGGCGGCATCGATTACATCAGACTTTGTTTCCAGAAATGTATTCGGCTTGAAACCGGTCTTTACTTTTCATATTACTCATATGATGCCGTTAGGTACATACGGCCATGTGCTTATTCTGGGAGTGATCATCGGGCTGATGGGTGTGGTCTATAACACCTGCCTGTCCAAATCCCAGGACCTGTATCAGAAGGTTCCGGGACAGACGATGCGGCTGCTGATCCCATTTATGCTGGCCGGGGTGTTCGGATTCCTTTATCCGTCCATCCTGGGCGGCGGCCATTCCCTGGTGGAGGTGCTCTCCTCCGGAGAAATGGTGATGGGCTCCCTGTGTCTGCTGTTTGTGCTGAAATTCGTATTTTCCATGGTGAGCTTCGGTTCCGGAGCACCGGGCGGTATCTTCCTGCCCCTTCTCGTCATGGGAGCCGTGATCGGGGGCATCTACTTCAACGCGGTGGGAATGGTGAGCGGTTCTTTAGACGGGCTTTTAGGCAACTTCATCATCCTGGGGATGGCCGGTTACTTCTCCGCCATTGTCCGCGCGCCGATTACGGGAATTATCTTAATCAGTGAGATGACGGGGTCCTTCTCCCATCTGCTCACGCTGTCCATGGTGTCCCTGGCTGCATATCTGGTGCCGGATATCATGCGGTGTGCGCCGGTTTACGACCAGCTGCTTCACCGTCTGCTGGCGAAGCAGAATCCGGATAAGAAGGCGGTTCTGACCGGAGAAAAGGTGCTGGTGGAAGGCATGATCTTCCATGGAAGCGCGGCGGAGGGCATGAAGGTATCGGAGATCGCGTGGCCGAAGACGTGTCTCGTCGTCTCCCTGATGAGGGGCGAGGCGGAATTCGTGCCGAGAGGCGATACGAAGCTGCTTGCCGGCGATAAGATTGTCGTGCTCTGTGACGAGACGGCGGAGGGCCAGCTTCACCGGACGCTGCAGGAGTTCTGTGAGACGGTGAAAATGCAGTAAGTGAAATGAAATCCATTTGTAAAACATGCGGTGGATTCCGGAGTATTTAAGATTCCGGAATCCGCCGCTTTTTGTATGCCATCGGACGAGCGGTCATGCAGCAGCGCAAATTTTTGTAAATTTTTTTTGCAAATGTTCTATCTTTTCATTTCCCGTAAACTGGATTATGATAAGGCATGTAAGGAACAAACAAATTCTTCCAGGCCTGGAACAAAGGAATTTTTAATAACCGGCAGAAGCCGGCAGGAGGTTTGCAATGAGTAAATTAATTAATAAGAACTGCATCGTATTTGACATTGACGCGGCGGAAAAAAAGGACGTAATAAGCGTTCTGGTGAAGGAACTGGACGCAGCCGGAAAGATCACGAATCAGGAAGAGTTTTTCGAGGACGTGCTGGCGAGGGAAGCCATCGCACCGACCTACGTGGGTTTCGACATGGGGCTTCCGCACGGTAAGACGGATCACGTTCTGGAAGCGAGCGTGGCATTTGCGAGAACAGCAAGGCCGGTGGTCTGGAACGAAGAGACCGGGGAGACGGCGGATCTGATCATTCTCATCGCAGTGCCGCTTTCTGAGGCGGGAGATACACATATGAAGATCCTGGCGAATTTATCAAGACAGCTGATGCATGAGGAATTCAGAGAATCCTTGAGAAGCAGCACGAAGGATCAGGTATTTGACATTTTAACGGAAGTATTGGAGGGGTAAGAAAATGAAAGAGCAAATCAAGATTTTAAAGAAGCACATTCTGACTGGTACGTCTCACATGATTCCGTTTATCGTAGCCGGCGGTATTCTGTTTTCCATCTCGGTTATGTTAAATCCGGCGGGAGCGGCAACTCCTACCGAGGGCTGGCTGGCAGGTCTTGCGCAGATCGGTCTCGGCGGCCTGACACTGTTCGTTCCGGTTCTGGGCGGCTATATCGCGTACTCGATCGCGGATAAACCCGGTCTGGCCCCTGGTATGATCGGAGCCTATCTTGCCAATTCCATGGGCGCCGGCTTCCTCGGCGGTATGGCGGCCGGTCTGATTGCCGGTGTTGTGGTAAAACAGTTAAAGAAGATTAAGCTTCCGATTTCTTTAAAGACACTGGGCTCCATTTTCATTTACCCGCTGCTTGGTACCTTTATCACAGGCGGTATCATCGTATGGGGTATCGGCACACCGATCGCATTTATCATGCAGTCCTTAACCTCCTGGCTTTCCGGTCTCGGCGATGTGGGCAGAGTTCCGTTAGCAACGATTCTCGGCGCCATGACCGCATTTGACATGGGCGGCCCGATCAATAAAGTGGCAACCTTATTTGCACAGACACAGGTCGATACACTTCCATATCTGATGGGCGGTGTCGGTGTGGCTATCTGTACGCCTCCGATCGGCATGGGTATCGCAACCCTGCTGGCTCCGAAGAAGTACAATGCAGAAGAAAAAGAAGCAGGCAAGGCGGCTATCCTGATGGGATGCGTGGGAATCACAGAAGGTGCGATTCCATTTGCAGCCAATGACCCGTTACGTGTTATTCCGTCCCTGATTGTGGGCGCAGTCGTCGGCAACATCATTCCTTTCTTAACCGGTGTGTTAAACCATGCGCCATGGGGCGGACTCATCGTACTTCCGGTTGTTGAAGGACGAATCTGGTATATCATTTCCGTATTAGCAGGTGGATTTGTAACTGCAATTATGGTAAACTTATTAAAGAAGAACAATACTGACGATTCCGCAGTCAAAGCAGCGGCAGAAGACGACGGACTCGATGAGATCACATTTGACGAATTATAATAGAAAAATTTCAAGGAGGATATTACAATGAAGGTAGTAGGAATTACATCTTGCCCATCAGGCGTGGCACATACATATATGGCAGCGGAAGCGTTAAAGCTTTCCGGACAGAAACTGGGAATTGACGTAATCATCGAGACACAGGGCGGAGCCGGTGTGGAGAATCAGTTAAAGCAGAAGGATATCGACGAGGCTGCCTGCGTGATTCTGGTCAATGACGTGGCTCTGGAAGGGCTGGACCGTTTTAAAGGTAAAAAAGTTCTGAAAATGGGAGTGTCCGATTTAATTAAGAAATCAGACGCCGTTATGAAAAAGATTCAGGATACATTTCAGTAATGCATACAGGGGAGCATAATCATACATAACGTGAGAGACAGGACTAAGAGGAGATGGGGAGTATCTCCTCAGGGCGTGTTTGAAAATTGCTTTCTGTCAGATGTGCGTCACATTTTGCGGGAGCCTGGTTCCGAAGGTGCGCAGCGTAGTGGGCTACGTTAAGCGGATTCGGGGCCAGGCTCCCGCAAAATGGGGCGTACAGATGGCAGAAATGAATTTTTAAACACGCCCTGGTCCTGTTATCTGCGTTTAGAGAGAAGAAGAGCGGCGGGGCCGCGCAGGGGAAAAGACTATGTTTAACGGAAGAATGCTGAATATCATCCGTCATTTGAAAACGCTGGGCGAATCCACCTATAAGGAGATGGCGAAGGAGCTGGGGGTGTCGGAGCGGAGCGTGCGCTACGATGTGGACCGGATCAACGACATTTTATCGCTGGAGCACCTGCCTGAAATCGAAAAACATTCTAAGGGAGTGCTGAAATATCCGGCAAATCTGGATTTAAAGGGATTAGAGGATGGCAATGAGGTCGTCTACACGAGCAGGGAGCGCATGTCCATCCTGCTCCTGATTCTGATGATACGAAATGAGGATTTAAAGATCAACCAGCTGAGCGAACAGTTTGGCGTCTCCAGATCTACTGTGAAAAATGATATGGCTGCACTGGATGAGGAGCTGAAAAAGGACGAGATGGGAATCGGCTATTCTGGTCATTTCTATCTGGCCGGACCAAAGCTTAAGAGAACCACTCTGATGAACCAGGAGTTCAGGAAGTATATCGATTATCTGATCAATCCATTTACTAACTATAATTCCTATGAGTTTTACTGTATCCATATCATACACAAGGCGTTTGAGGGCGTGTCGATCGCCAATGTGGTGATGGTGGTCGACGGGCTTTTGGAGGAACTGGGCTGTACGCTGACCAGCAGTTCCTATCTCTGGTATATGTCCAATATCGTGGTCCTGGTCTGGTTCATTCTTCACGACAAGGAATATCCTCTCGACATCACGGTGATGCCGGAGTTTGACCCGGAAGTCTACGGCCGGTTTGCGAAAAAGCTGGAGGAAATCATCGGGAGGCCCGTGTCGGAGAATCACGTGTGCATGATGGCGAAGATGTATGACTTTACCAATAAAATGGCGGGAGGCAGTGCGGATGTAGACCCGGTTCACGCGCAGTCGGTGACATTTTCCCTGATCTCCGCCATGTCAAAGCGTCTCGATATGCCGTTTGATAAGGATAAGACGCTGGCGGAAGGGCTTTTAAACCATATGATTCCTTTGATTCAGCGTGTCAGAAACCACGTGGAAATCAATGACAATATGATTTCCCTGCTGGGGCCGGAGGAGCGGAAGCTGTACGCGGTGATGACTTCCGTCTGCAGGGAGATCGATACGCTGGAAGATATTACAAATGAGGACGAGATTGTCTATTTGACGGTCTGCTTCATGGCCAGTATCAAGCGGATGAAGAGTGCGCCCTATAAGAGAGTGCTCCTGGTCTGCGGCCACGGCTACGGCACCACTACCATGCTTAAGGAGTCTCTGCTCAGCGAGTATCAGATTCATATTATGGATACGATTCCCATCTATAAACTGTCTTCCTACCCGGACTGGGCCGGCATCGACTATGTGCTTTCGACTATCAGGCTGAACAACAGCCTCCCGAGACCGTGTATTGTGGTAAATCCTATCCTGCGTCCGGAGGATAAAGCGGCCATCGAGCAGCTGGATATTCCCAGGAAAACCATACTTTCCGGATATTATTCCATTGAGGAAAAGCTGGGCTTCCTCGACGCGGCCACCAGGGCGAGAGTGATGGAGGTCATCGAGCGGGAGCTTGGATACCAGACGGTAAAGACGGTGCACAATCCCAAGAGCTTCAGCAGTTTCCTGAAGTTTGACTGTATCCGGCTGGTGACGGAGGAATACGAATGGAGGGCCGCGGTGCGGGCGAGTGCGGCATTGTTGGAAAAAAGAGGATTTATAGATAGCACTTATACAGATAATATGATAGAATTCATAGAAGAACAGGGATTTTACGCGGTATCGGACGATTCCTTCGCACTTTTGCATGGAAAAGGGGTGGAAGGGATCTATCAGACCAGCCTGAGCCTGCTGGTCAGCCGGCATCCGGTTCACTTTGGGGACAAGAAGGCGAAGGTCATCCTGTGCCTGGCAAGCCGGGACTCGAAAGAGCATATTCCGGCGGTCGTGACGCTGATGCGTATGGTGAAGACAACGCCGTTTATCCATGATCTGGAGCAGTGCTCCAATGAGGAAGAGATTTATCAGACAATATTGAATTGTGAATTCGAAGTACTGTAGAGAAAGGCAGAAAGACAGGAATCATGGCGACCAAGATCAGACAAAACTACAAACATACCTTAAACGCCTGCTATATCGGTTATATTACCCAGGCCATTGTAAACAATTTCGCACCGCTGCTGTTTTTGACATTTCAGAGAAGCTTTGGGATATCTTTAGCAAAGATATCGTTTCTGGTTACTATAAATTTTGGCGTTCAGCTGCTTGTGGATTTTCTGGCTGCCCATTTTGTGGACCGCATCGGGTACCGGATCTGCATGGTGGGAGCCCATTTGCTGGCCGCGGCGGGGCTGATCGGAATGGCGTTCCTGCCCAGGCTCATGTCGGACAGTTTTCCCGGGCTGATGGCGTCGATTATCCTCTATGCCATCGGAGGCGGTCTGCTTGAGGTTTTGGTGAGCCCGATCGTGGAGGCGTGCCCGACGGAGAAGAAGGAAGCGGCCATGAGTCTGCTGCACTCCTTCTATTGCTGGGGACATATGGGAGTAGTGATCCTCTCGACTGCGTTCTTTTTCATATTTGGCATTGACAAATGGCAGATGCTGGCTGTGATCTGGGCTGCCGTGCCGCTGGCAAATGCGCTGTATTTTATGGTTGTGCCGATCCGTACGCTGGCGGAAGAGGAGGAAGGCCTATCGATCCGGACGCTCTCCGGGAGGTCGGTATTCTGGATTCTCATGGTGTTGATGATCTGTGCGGGGGCCAGTGAGCAGGCGGTGAGCCAGTGGGCGTCCGCGTTTGCCGAGTCGGCTCTGCACGTGTCGAAGAGTATCGGTGACTTGGCGGGACCGTGTGCGTTCGCATTTTTCATGGGAACCTCCCGTGTGGTTTCTGCTAAATTCAGCGAGAAGCTTTCGCTGGAGAAGATCATGCTGGGAAGCGCCGGACTTTGTGTGGTGAGTTATCTGATGATTTCCTTGTCGCCGTGGCCGGTTTTAAGCCTGGCCGGCTGCGCCCTGTGCGGATTCGCGGTAGGAGCGCTCTGGCCCTCGACCTTCAGTCTTGCAATGAAAAAGATTCCGGGCGGCGGAACCGCCATGTTCGCGCTGTTTGCGCTGGCCGGCGATATTGGCTGCGCAGGCGGACCGCTGCTGGTGGGCCGTATCTCCGGAATGTTCGGAGACGATCTGCGTACCGGCATTCTCGCGGCGCTGGTCTTTCCGATCCTGCTGATCCTGGGTGTCCTGGCATCGGGAAAGATGAGGGAAGAGGCCAGTGTTGCATTGCGTAATTAATTATGTGATTTATTGTGTATAAAATGCCTTATATGCGTCGTAGTTCGCTGATAAGGGGTTTGATAAAGAAATAGGGGAATAAATGAGCCGGACAACGTATGGCATGGTTGATGCCAATGCGTTGTCCGGCTTTGAAATTGTGTGTGGGATGTTTTTGTGGTTAGTGGAAGTCCTGTATTATAAATCTCTTCTCAGTTTAAATATTACCATGGTAAGTGTGCCTTCGGTGGCAGTTACGGGGCTGTTGAAGGTTAAGCTGAATGCGGTTTCTGTCGGAACTTCTATGATAAATGATACAGAACCGAATGCACTGGAACGCCCGGAATTAGTCATGAAGTAGATACCATACTCGATATGAGGCGCGCCGTTATAGAAGGGCGTAATCTGCATATAGCCCGAATCTGAAAGTAAGGCAGATACTTCGTAAAAAATAGAGTAGATACCGGGAGCCAGCGTAACGTGCGTCGGATCTGTCAGCACAATGTTGCCCGTTGTATCGGCAACGCCGATCCCCATGGGAATCTGTGTGGCATTTGTAAACAGTGCGGCAAAATTGATAAAAGATCCAAATATATCGTCGGGTACCGGGCCTGTGGCACCGGTTGGGCCAGTTGGGCCAGTGACTCCGGTGGAGCCGGTGGGGCCAGGATCGCCGGTTAGGCCAGTGGGGCCGGTGGGGCCGGTAGGCCCGGTGACTCCGGTGGGGCCAGGATCGCCGGTTAGGCCAGTGGGGCCGGTAGGGCCAGTAATGCCAGTGGGACCGATGGGGCCAGTGACTCCGGTGGAGCCGGTTGGGCCAGTGGGGCCGGTCGGGGCGATGTTAAAAGGAAAGTGGCTATAACCCTTAAAAATCAAGGGGAAATAAAAAATAAAAGACTATCACATTACACTGAAAGCCGTCCGGGTAAAACTGGGCGGCTTTTTTGCGTGGTAGGCTTGGAAAGGAGGAAAATTTTTCTGGTAGAAAATTAAAGCTGATTTTTGTGCAACACGCCAAAATTAAAGGAGGTTAGTGAATGGCAGATGACAAGCTGAAAACAGGCCCGGAGTCCCCTGGCTCGGATAGCCCCGGTGATGCCCCTGTGGAAAAGGCCCCGGAAACTACCGCGCCGGAAAAAGTGGTGGAGTCCGGTGCAAGCCAGGCATCCCCGCCGGAGCAGTCTGTTCTTCCCGGTATAGGTGGGGACGCCCCGGCCCGGACTGCTCCGGGCGAGGTGGTGGTTGATTTTGACAAGATCAACGAGCTTATGTCCCAGCGGCGGGCGGCGGCGCGTGAAGCAGTATCAAAGGCGGAGGCCCCGGCTGCCCCGGAGGGCTCCCCCAAACATAGGGATGAGGCGTTCCGTGACTTGTTCGGGAACGAGGAAAAGCCCCCCTGGGAAAAGTCCCTGGATGAAATCAAGGAGGAGGAAAAAGCGCAAAAGCACCAGGGCCGCACGAAAAAGGCAAAGGATAAGACGGAGCCCGGTAAGTCGGAAAAGGGGCCGGGCACCCGCAAGGGCCGCCCCGCTAAGGCTGACAAGGCGGCCCTTGACAAGTCCCCGGCCCCCGGTGTTCTGGACAAAGTGTCCAGAGGTGGAAAAAAGGATAAGGGCAAAGAAACGGGCTCTGGGGGTGCCGGGCCCGGTGTAAAGGTTCCAAAGGGCAAGGCCGCTCCAGTCAAGGAGGCGGCGGCCCCGCCCCCGGAGATCCACCTGCCGCCCACTCCCGAAGTGCCGCCCCGCCCGGTGGAGCAGGGAAAAATCGTCTATCTGAAATTATCGGAGCTTCACCCGTTCCATACTTTACGGGATCACCCGTTTAAGGTGCAGGACGATAAGGCGATGGACGATCTGGTGGGGACGATCAAGGAGCATGGCATTATGACCCCTGCCACCGTCCGCCCGGAAAAGGACGGCAACGGTTATGAGATCATCGCTGGCCATCGCCGCTGTCATGGCGGTGAGCGGGCTGGTCTGGATGAAATTCCCTGTATTGTCCGGGAGATGACCGATCTTGAGGCCGTCCGGGAAATGAAGAACAGCAACAAACAGCGCGGCGATCCCCTGCCCAGCGAGCTTGCAAAGCTCCTTGATCTGGAACTGGAGGCTATCAAGCGCCAGGGGGCCCGGCCCAAAAATGACAAGGAGGCGGAGGCCCTGGGTAAGCTCTCGGTGGAGATTGTCGGCAAGGAGCACGATATGAACTATAAAAAGGTGCTCCGCTATGTCCGGCTTAACCACCTCGTCCCGGAGCTTCTGGATAAGGTGGACACGAAAAGCATGGGATTTATGCCTGCTGTGGAAATTTCGTATATCAAACCGGAAAACCAGCGGCTGATCGCTGTGTCCATTGACGGGGAGCAGGCTTCCCCCTCCGTGGCCCAGGCAAAAAAGCTCCGGGAGCTCGATAAGGAGGGTCTGCTCAACGGCGATGTGATCGACGGTATTTTAAGTGAAGAAAAAAAGGAGGAGCGCGGCGTGATTATTTCAATGGCGGAACTGTCAAAGTATTTCGGCAAGGAGGTCACTCCTGCCAAAATGAAAGAACAGATTATGACTTTGCTGGACGAGTGGAAAGAGAAACAGCCCCCGGAGCTGGCAAAGCCGGAGAAAAAGAACGAGCTCGAAAAGTAACCGGGCCCCCGCTTCTGGACACTTTGTCCAGAGGTGCGCGTCCCGCGCTTGGGATGGGCTCTGCGGTGATATATCCCCCGTCGCCGGGTACTTTTTCGTACAGCTGGGAGCGGGCCGTCAAGGGGCGGAACGCCCGCCGCTTGCGGCGGCTTGCCCTTTACGGCCTGCCCCGGCTGTGCTATTCCCGGCTGGGCGGCGGGGGCATATATCCTCCAGAGCCGCCCCCTTTCCCTGGATAGGGAAAGGGCGGGGGGATAGGGTTGACCCTACCTATTATATATAAGGAAACGGAGGTTTTGACTATGAAACGCCCACTTGCGTATATTACCGCCGCTTGGCGCGGCGATGACTGTGAAAGAACAGAACAGGCGGCGAACTACTGCCGTTTGGTCTATGAGGCGGGCTTCTCGCCTATCTGCCCGGCCATATATCTTCCCTTGTTCCTCAATGACGTAGTGCCGGAGGAACATAAAAGCGGCATTGACATGGGCCGTGACCTGCTCCGGCGCTCCCATGTGCTGGTGGTATGCGGGAGCTTTATCAATGAGGCGGTGAAAAATGATATTGCGGTGGCCCAGCGGCTGGGGATTACGTCTACCACCCTGGAGGGGATTTTGACGGTCAAGGGCCAGGGCCGCCACAATGTCTAAGCGGAAACATCCCCGTAGTGTCCCGCTGATGGAGGAGTCCGCTGTCCGGGAGCTCCTGGAAGTGATGAAACAGCACAATTCCCCCGGACGGGGGGATTTGCTGGCTATGTGCCAGCAGATCGCAGGGCTGGAACAACAGCTCAATTCCGCATTGGAGGAGCTGTCTGTGATGCGGCAGGAGCTGGCCCAGGCCAGGGAAAGCCCGGTGAAGCGGGCCTTGCAAAAGACGGTTGCGGGGCTTGAAAAGGTCACAAATGGCTTATGGGGGCGGCTGGACAGCTTGAAAGAAAAGGTTGTGGAGGGCTGTAAAAAGACGCTGGCGGCCTTTCGGGAGCGCGGCGTGTCGGCCCTGGCGCACACGGCGGAGTTTCTGCACATCCGGCCTGCCCTGGAGGGGATCAGCCGGGAACTGGAAAAAAATATTGTCTTTGACGATAGGGCGCTATCCATTATCGAGGCGGCCAGCAAGGAATACCACGAGGCCGGAAGGCACTTGAAAAACATTGTCCGGGCAGTGCAGGGCCGGGAGGCCCTGCACGATCCAAAGGGGCCCGGCGCTCTGGCCCGTGGGCTCTCGCTCCCCTTTCGGCAAGATCGGCGGTTGATGTGCGCGATGCAGAGCCGGACGGCTGGGGTGCTCAAACGCCTGGAACACTTGGAGCAGGCGGCCCGGCCCCCGATCCGCCAGACAATGGAAGAATGTGCAAAGCTGGCAAAAGCCCAGGAAAGCAAGGAACGGGCGGCCCCCGCCGTGAGCCGGGAGGCCCGGTAACTTATGGACACTTTGTCCAGAGGAGGTGATTGGACTGGAACAGGAACAGCCTATTCTTGAGGCGTATGTCACCAACCTGGGGAAATACAATGAGGGGGAGCTTGCCAGCACGCTCTTGAAATTCCCCACTACCAAAGAGGAAGTACAGGCGGCGCTGAAACGGATCGGCATTGACAATATCCGGTATGAGGAAATTTTTATTGCCGACTATGACGGCAGACTGCCGGAGCTCAACGCCTGCCTGGGGGAATATGAAAGCATTGACGAGCTCAACCATCTGGCCTGCCTACTCTCCGAGCTGGATCGGAGCGACATGGAAAAGTTTGAAGCGGTGATTGACTGCGGCGAACACACATCCAGCGTGGCCGACCTAATCAACCTTGTGGAAAACCTGGACGCTTACGAATTTTATCCCGGTGTGGGGGATGACGAAACCCTGGGCCGTGTCTATGTGGAGGATATGGATGCCATTGATATTCCCGATCATCTGCTGGACTATTTCAACTATGAGGCGTATGGCCGGGATGTGCGGATCAATGAAGATGGCGGTTTTTCCCACGGGGGCTATGTGGTAGGCAGTGGAAGTCAATTTGTGGAGCACTATCACGGGCGGGAGGACATTCCCGCCGAACACAAGGTTTTTGCTTACCCGCAGCTCTCTATCCGGGAGCAGATGGCGGCCTACAAGGAGGTCATTGACCGTTTTCCCCAGGCGGCGGAACGGCCCCGCCCGGAGCAAGGCCATACAGACCGATAGCGGCACTTCTGGACACTTTGTCCAGAGGTGCCTTTTCCATAGAAAGGAGAGATCAGGCTGACAGACGAGGACGTTTCCAGACGCACCATAGCGGTATCAATTAAGGCAAGCAAGCTCACGGCGCGGGGGCTTGCGTATGTGCTCCAGGCGGTGGGGCGGAAAATCACAAAAGCGCACCGGGCAAAGCAAGCCCCACACGGCAGGCAGACGGTGGGCCAGCTCATGGGGCAAGGAGTCGCCACAAACAGCATCGAAGTGGAGGCCCCAAAGCTCTTTGACCGGGTGGCCCGGAAGTGGAATGTGGACTATGCCTTTTATAAGGTAGCGCCGGATAAGCACCTGCTGTTTTTCAAGTCCGGGCAAGCGGACGCGATCACCGCCTGCTTTTCAGAGTATTCCAAACGCCTGCTAAAGCGCACAAAATCCACAAAAGCGCCGATCCGGGAACAGCTCAAGGAGGCCGCCGATCTGCTGGCCCGCCAGCCGTCCCACAAAAAAGAACGTGCAAGGGAGGCGGCGCATGAGGACAGATAGCATTAAAAAATATCTCATTCCAAACATCCCGTACCTATTCATCGGCTGGGCCTGTCTGAAGCTGGGGACAGCCTACCGGCTGGCCGAGGGCGCGGATTTGCCCCATAAGCTCATGGGCCTGGGGCAGACGGTGGGCCCGGCCTTTGCCGACTTCGCGCCGGGGCTTGATCCACTCGATTGGCTCATCGGCATTGTGGGCGCGGTGGGCTTCCGCCTGCTGATCTACTTCAAAAGCAAAAAGGCCAAAAAATACAGGCGGGATGAAGAATACGGATCGGCCCGTTGGGGCGGGCCTAAAGATATAGCCCCTTTCGTCGATCCAAAGTTTGAAAACAACGTCATTCTCACCGGGACGGAGTTTCTCACCATGAACACCCGGCCCAAAAATCCGGCCAACGCCCGCAACCTAAACGCCTGTGTCATCGGCTCGTCCGGCTCCGGCAAAACCCGGTTTTGGCTCACGCCGCAGATTTTACAGGCAAGCGCGGACAAAAAAGGCGGATGCAGTTTCGTGGTGGTCGATCCCAAAGGGGGCGTTTTGTCCCAGGTGGGCTGCTTTCTGCAACGCCGGGGGTATAAAATCAAGGTTTTTAACAGCATTGATTTTTCAAAATCCATGCACTATAACCCGCTGTCGTATATCCACAGCGAGGCCGACATCCTAAAGTTTGTCGATACCCTCATAGCAAACACAAAGGGCGAGGGCAAGGAGGGTGATCCGTTCTGGACAAAGGCGGAAACCCTTTTATACTGCGCCCTGATTGCCTACATCATTTTCGAGGCCCCCGCCGAGGATCGGAGCATCAATACCCTTGTGGATATGATTTCCGGGATGGAGGTCAAGGAGGACGATGAAAACTTCCAGAACGCGGTGGACTATATGTTCAAGGGCCTGGAAAAGCGCAAGCCGGATTGTTTCGCCGTGAAGCAGTACAAAAAATACAAGCTGGCCAGCGGCAAGACCGCGAAAAGCATTTTAATTTCCTGCGGCTCCCGTCTGGCCCCCTTTGACATCCCCCAGCTCCGGGAGATTATGTCCTATGACGAGCTGGAGCTTGACCGCATCGGAGATCGGAAAACGGCGGTTTTCTTCACCATTTCCGACACCACGCCCACCTATAACTTTATCGTTGCCCTGGCCTTTTCGCAGATGTTCAACCTTTTGTGCGAGAGGGCCGATAACGTCCACGGGGGCCGCCTGCCCCATCATGTGCGGGTGCTGTGGGACGAGGCGGCCAACACGGGACAGGTGCCCCAGCTTGAAAAGCTGGTGGCGGTCATACGCTCCCGTGAGGTGTCGCTGACGCTCTTTTACCAGCAGATGGCGCAGTGCAAGGCCATTTATGACAAACACGCGGAAACAATTCTCGGAAATATGGACAGCGTGGTTTTTCTGGGAGGCAGGGAAAGCTCCACCATCAAGGAGATTTCAGAAAACTGGCTGGGAAAGGCCACGATCTATATGCAGACGGATGGCCGCTCTAAGGGCCAGTCGGAAAGCTACAATCTGAACACCCAGCGGCTGGGCCGGGAGCTGATGACACCCGCCGAGCTTGCCACTATGCCGGGGGATCGCTGTATTTTACAGCTCCGGGGCCTGCCCCCGTTCTATTCCCCAAAGTACGATTTGAAACAGCACCCGAATTACAAATACACGGCTGAGGCCGATAAAGTCAAAAACGCTTTTGACCTCGACAAGCTCATAAACCGCCGCAGGCGGCCTGGGCTCTCTGAGGCTTGTGAAGTGTACGAGGCAGACGGGGCGGACACGGGGCCCATAGGCGAGGACGAGGACATCCTCAACTATGACGACGTGGACGATCCGGATGCCTATGTATAAATCCCACTTCTGGACACTTTGTCCAGAGGTCGTAACCTGCCGCCAGAAATGGCGGCTTTTTTCATGGCCGGGATTATCCCCGGAGAAATGGAGGCTATATGGAGTTCTTTTCTTCTGCTGTCGATACCTTACAGACCCTGGTTGTGGCTCTCGGCGCTGGTCTTGGCGTGTGGGGCGTTGTCAATCTGCTGGAGGGCTATGGATCGGATAACCCTGGATCGAAAAGCCAGGGCATGAAGCAGCTCATGGCGGGCGGCGGCATCATCCTGCTGGGCACCACCCTGATCCCCCTGCTGTCCGGCCTGTTTTAAGGAGGGCTTATGGATTTTCTCACCGACTGGCTTACGGACTGGCTCAAAGAGCTGCTGATTGGCGGGATCATGGGCAACCTGGAGGGGCTCACCGATTACGTCAATTCCCAGGTCGGGGAGATCGCGGTACAAGTGGGGACTACCCCGGCAGCTTGGAACGCCGGGGTTTTCTCCCTGATCCGCCAGCTTTCCGAAACGGTGATCTTACCGATTGCCGGGCTGGTGCTGACCTTTGTTGCCACCTATGAGCTCATTCAAATGCTTTTAGAGAAAAACAATATGCACGAGTTTGACGTGGCGAATATCTATAAATGGATGTTTAAGACGGCTTGTGCCATTCTCATTCTGTCTAATACCTTTAATATCGTGATGGCGGTGTTCGACGTGTCCCAGTCCGTGATTGCCCAGGCGGGCGGGCTCATCCAGGGCTCCACGGATGTCACGCCGGATATGCTGGCCGAACTGGAAACAACGCTGGAGGGAATGGATTTAGGGCCGCTTTTGGGCCTGTGGCTCCAGTCCTCCATTATCGGCGTGACCATGTGGGCGCTGGGCATCGTCATTTTCGTTTTGGTCTATGGCAGGATGATTGAAATATATTTGCTCACCAGTTTGGCCCCTCTGCCTGTGGCTACCCTATCTAACCGGGAGCTGGGCGGCGCGGGGCAAAATTACCTGCGCTCCCTGTTTGCCGTGGGTTTTCAAGGGATGCTTATTCTGGTGTGCGTTGCCATTTATGCGGTGCTCGTCCAGGGGATCGTCACAAGCGGAGATCCCATTGGGGCGATTTGGGGCATCGTTGGCTATACGGTTTTACTCTGCTTTATGCTGTTTAAGACAGGCGGCATCGCCCAGCGCATTTTTGGGGCGCATTAAGGGGAGGTGCTGGAATGGAAAAAACAATGTCCTGCACCTCTGGACAAAGTGTCCAGAAGTCCCCGGAGCTCACAGAAGGGCTGTTCCTTATGGACGGCATCGAGGGCCTGCGCTCCCTCCCCCGTCATTCGGTGGATATGCTCTTAACCGATCCGCCCTACGGCACCACCCGGAACTTTTGGGATGTGCCGTTGCCCTTGCCGGAGCTGTGGGAGGCGGTGAAATGGGCCGTCAAGCCGGAGGGCGCGGTGCTGTTCTTCGCGCAGTGCCCCTATGACAAAGTGCTGGGCGCGTCCAACCTCTCCATGCTCCGCTATGAGTGGGTATGGTACAAGAGCCGATGCACCGGGTTTCTCAACGCAAGGCGGGCCCCGTTGAAAAAGACGGAGAATATTTTGGTGTTCTACCAAAAATCCCCGCTTTACAATCCGCAGTTTGAACAGGGCAAGCCCTATAAAAAGATCACGTCAAACAACGGAAACAGCACCAACTACGGGAAATTCACCCGTTCCGGGGGCGGCTCGGAGGATGGCCTGCGCTTTCCGGGGAACGTGCTCACGTTCCCCACGGTACAGCGCACTATGCACCCCACGCAGAAGCCCGTGGAGCTGTGCGAGTATTTCATCAAGACCTACACCCGGCCCGGCGAGGTGGTGGCGGACATCTGCGCGGGCTCCGGCACAACGGCGGTTGCCGCCCTCAATACGGGCCGCCGCTTTATCTGTTTTGAAACGGCCCCGGCCTACTATGCCGCCGCCAGCGAGCGCATCCGCGTGGCGCAGGAGGTGGTGGTGGCTGGGGGGAAAGGAGTTTGACTATCGGACACTATTCTGTGATTTATGCCGATCCGCCCTGGCGGTATCAGCGGAGCGCCGTCCAGGGGGCGGCGGAAAAGCATTACCCCACAATGGGGATTGACGAGTTATGTGCGCTGCCTGTGGCCGATCTTGCGGCCCCGGACAGCGTGCTTTTTATGTGGGCCACGTTCCCCCAGCTCCCGGAGGCCCTGCGGCTGATTAAGGCATGGGGCTTTCAATATAAGTCTGTGGCTTTCGTCTGGCTCAAACAAAACCGCAAGTCCGAGGGATGGTTTTACGGCTTGGGCTTTTGGACGAGGGGCAACGCGGAGGTTTGCCTGCTGGCGACGCGGGGACACCCGAAACGCCAGGCGGCCAACGTCCACCAGTTTATTATCTCCCCCATCCGGGAGCATAGCCGCAAGCCGGAGGAGGCCCGTGAAAAGATCGTGGCTCTCATGGGCGATGTGCCCAGGGTGGAGCTGTTTGCAAGGCAGACCCCGCCCGGCTGGGATGTGTGGGGGAATGAGGTGGAAAGTACCCTGCCCGACTTCTGGACACTTTGTCCAGAGGTGGGCGGGCCGGAAAGGAGTGACTAAAAATTCCCTATGTAAATGTTCCCAACGATTTATCAAAGGTCAAGACGAAACTTGCCTTTAATTTGACCCGCCGCCAGCTTGTGTGTTTTGGGATCGCGGCGGCGGTGGGCGTCCCGTCCTATCTGCTGGCCCGTGGTACGCTTGGCAACACCGGGGCCATGTTCCTGCTGATGGGCGTGGCGCTCCCGGCGTTTTTGCTGGCGATGTATGAAAAAGACGGGCTCACGCTGGAAAAGGTGGTGAGGAATGTGATCCGGGCCCGTTTCCTGCGGCCTGGGGTGAGGCCCTATCGGACAGAAAATATCTATGCCCCGTTCACCCAGCGGGGCTCTGTGAGAAAGGAGGATGCGATTGCAAAAGGCAAAAAGAAACCCACGGCGCGGGCCCGCAAGGGCTGAACGCCGGGGGAAAAACCGGGCGGCCCTGTCCGCCCAGCAGACGATCCCCTATCTGGTGATGCACCCGGACGGCGTGTGCCAGCTCCCCGGCGGGCTCTACACAAAGACGGTGGAATATGAGGACATCAACTATTCTGTTGCAAGCACCGAGGATCAAACTGCTATTTTCGGCGGCTGGAGCTCGTTTCTCAATTACTTTGACACGTCCCTGCCGTTCCAGCTTTCCTTTATCAACCGCCGCTCCCGTTCCCGGAGCAAGTACAAGGTGAACATCCCACAGGCCCAGGATGACTTTGACAGCATCCGGGCTGAATTTACCGGGATGTTAAAAAACCAGATCGCCCGGTCAAACAACGGGATCGAGCGTTCCAAATATATCACGTTCGGGCTCCCCGCCGAGGGGATTGCGGAGGCCCGGCCCCGGCTGGAGCGTGTGGAGGCGGATGTGACGGGCAACCTCAAACGGCTGGGGGTGCCCTCCGAGGCCCTGGACGGACAGGCGCGGCTGGCCCTGCTTCATGGGCAAATGCATCCCGGCAACCGGGAGCCGTTCCGCTTCTCCTGGCAGGACATTCCCAAAACCGGGCTGGGGACAAAGGACTATATCGCGCCGGACAGCTTCGACTTTCGGCAGTCCCGCCTGTTCCGGGTGGGCCAGTATTGGGGCGCGGCTTCTTACTTGCAGATCCTGGCTTCGGAGCTCTCCGACAAGCTCCTTGCGGAAATCCTGGAGCTGGATGCGGAGCTCACTGTGACCATGCACGTCCAGACGGTGGATCAGCTCAAGGCCATCAAGACGGTCAAGGGAAAAATCTCTGACATTGGCAAAATGAAGGTGGAGGAACAGAGAAAGGCGGTGAGGGCCGGATATGACCCGGACATCCTGCCCCCTGACCTCATCACGTTTTCCAAAGACGCGGCGGAGCTTTTGGCCGATCTCCAGTCCCGCAACGAGCGGATGTTCCTTCTCACGTTCACGGTGGTAAACCTTGCCCCCACCCGCCAGCGGCTGGAAAACGATATTTTCACGGTGGGCGGCATCGCGCAGAAATACAACTGTGCATTGAAGCGGCTGGACTGGCAACAGGAGCAGGGCTTCGTTTCCTCCCTGGCCCTGGGCTATAACGAGGTGGAAATCCAGAGAGGCATGACAACCAGCTCCACGGCGATTTTCATTCCCTTTATGACCAGGGAGCTGCGGATGGCCGGGCCGTCCCTCTATTACGGGATGAACGCCCTTTCCCACAACGTCATTATGGCGGATCGGAAAAAGTTAAAATCCGCCAACGGCCTGTATCTTGGCTCCACGGGCTCCGGCAAGAGTTTCGCGGCAAAGAGGGAGCTCTTAAACGTCTTTCTCACCATTCCCCAGGATCGGATTATCATTGTCGATCCGATGGGGGAATATGCCCCGCTGGTGCGGCGGCTGGGCGGGCAAGTGATTGAGATTGCCCCCGGCTCCCCCAGCCATATCAACCCGATGGACATCCAGCTTGACCTGGACGATGACGAGAGCCCGCTTTCTATGAAAGCGGATTTTTTGTTGTCCCTGTGTGAACTGGTGGTGGGAGGCAAGGACGGCCTGCAACCCATCGAAAAGACGGTGATTGACCGCTGTGTGCGGCTCATTTACCGGGATGCGGCCCTGGGGCTTGATACGGCAAAGGTGCCGCTTTTGCAGGACTTATACGAGGAGCTTCTGAAACAGCCGGAGCCGGAGGCCCGCCGTGTAGCGACGGCCCTGGAACTCTACTGCACGGGATCGCTCAACCTGTTTAACCACCCGACTAACGTGGACTTGACCGCCCGCGTGGTCTGCATCGTCCTCAAAGGCTTAGGGGAAAACCTGCGGAAGATCGCCATGCACATCACCAACGACTTTGTGACCTCTGCCGTCAATGTAAATTTTCACAGCGGTATTTCTACCTGGTGCTACTTTGACGAGTTTCACAGGGCGAGACGTTCCGTAGCTTAATAGGCTACGGGGTCAGCAGTCGCCTGTGCCAATGGCACGAATACTGCTGATACAACTGATATGATATTGCTCAAATGAGTGGGTAACGCCACAAAGGGGCACACGTAAACTGCCTATGGCGTGAGTAGCTGTGTAAGGCAAAAGGGTCATAAAGCTAGGCTGGAGAGCAAAAAGCCAACCCAAACAGGTAAAGCTGTGGAAAGGTTTGTAGAGGTACAGGCTGTTGGTAATTATGTAGTGGGCTGTATATGGTGAGAATCCCATAATGGGGGACGAACAAACGATTGAAAGGGTCTAAAATTCGGATACGTTGAAAAGCGTATGTCCAGTTGTTGGATGATGATTACCGAAAAGTAACAGCGTGGATGTGAAAGTCGGGATACCGTTACAGGCGGTATAAATCATCAGGCCCAAAGGAAGCACCTAAGTACAGTATCGTATCATATCGGAACGTCGGAAGCAGCGGACAGTGAGCAGTTACACCTGCTATGACCTGTTGGTAGGGAAAACCTCAAGTATAACCTGTCTTAACCGCTGTGAAAGCGGAGGCATGAGCGTTGAAGTTCCTGTAATGGGAATGGAGCAACAGCCTCTAGTGGGAGCCGGAGCAATCCGGCAAAAGAAGTGCAATAAAGTAATGTAGTTGACATTCATAGGTTCGAGTACGACTAAAAGAAACCGAGCCGAGCCAAAAGCGAGGTGATGTTGACTATGCGAAGAAAAGAAATGTTGAAGCGGAACAGTCTGCGCCATGCGGAGTATTACAGTATGGTGGAGATTCAGGACAGGCTGTTTCAAGAAAGCAAAGACGGTAAGGTATTTAAAGACCTTATCAGCACCATTGCCAGTGAACAGAACATCAAGCTGGCATACCGCAACCTGAAAACAAACAAAGGAAGCAACACGGCTGGCGTTGACGGCGTAACATTTGAAGATTTGAAGCAAATGCCGGAAGAAGCCATTGTAAAACGGGTTAGGGATAAAATATTCAACTATCAGCCAAAAGCTGTAAGGCGGGTATATATTCCGAAAGCCAACGGGAAATTCCGTCCTTTGGGGATTCCCACCGTGCTTGACAGGATAGTGCAACAGTGCGTCCTGCAAGTCATGGAGCCAGTCTGTGAAGCAAAGTTTCATAGGTACAGTTACGGATTCAGACCGAACCGCAACTGTAAACAGGCAGTCGCCATGTGCTACAAGCTGGCACAGGTAAGTGGATTTCACTATGTGGTGGACGTTGATATAAAAGGATTTTTCGATAACGTCAATCATGGGAAACTTCTGAAACAGATATGGGCACTGGGAATACAGGATAAATGTCTGCTATCCCTAATCAGTAAGATGTTGAAAGCGCCTGTTGAGGAAAATGGGAAAAGAACTACCCCAACAAAGGGAACGCCGCAAGGCGGGGTTTTAAGCCCGTTGCTTGCAAACATTGTCCTGAATGAATTGGACTGGTGGATTGATAGCCAGTGGGCAAATATGATTGTCCAGAAACCCAGTAAAAGTGATTACGTCTACAATCGTGACGGTTCGCTTAACAAGGGAAATATCTACAAGAAGTTAAGGGCAAGCAAGCTGAAAGAAGTGTTCTCCGTCCGCTATGCTGACGATTTTAAGCTGTTCTGTAAAACCTATGACCATGCAGTACGTTTGAAAAAAGCGACTGAAATGTGGCTGTCGGAACGTCTGCAACTGGAAACTTCCGAGGAAAAATCAAAGATTACCAACCTGAAAGATGGTTACAGTGAATTTTTAGGCATTCAATTCAAGGTATATCGTAAGGGGAAAAAGTGGTGTGTCAAGTCACATATGACTGACAAAGCCATAAAGACCCAAAAGACCGCCTTGAAGCAGCATTTAGTAAAGGCTTGCAAGGATTATGAAAACGCGGAGATTCAGCACACGGCGATAATCCGCTACAATCAGGCTGTTGTGGGTGTCCATGAGTATTACAGCATGGCAACTATGATAAATGAAGATGTCCATAAGCTCTTTCCGAGCTTGGACAGAACCATGAAAGTCCGATTGAATACCCGGTGCAATCTAAGCAGGGCAAAGCCGCCCAATCTGCATGGTGGAATGGATTTATTCATCTATGAAAAATACAAGAAGTCTAAGCAGATTTGGTACATAAACGGCTATATCCTTGCCCCGGTTGCGTACTGTCGGCACAGAAACCCAATGTGCCACCGTTCATCAATCAACCAGTACACGCCGGAAGGCAGAACGGAAATCCATAAGATGTTAAGCAAGGAAGCCTATTCTGCCACCTTGTTTGAATTAAGCCAAAGCAGGAACCCGGAACGAAGTATTGAATATTGCGACAACCGTTTATCACGGTTTGTTGCGGCACAGGGTAAATGCGAAATCACAGGAATGTTGCTGACAGCCGAAGAAATCCACTGTCACCACTGGAAGCCGGTGTCTTTAGGTGGAACTGACGAGTATTCCAACCTGCGTATTGTGCATGAAAATGTCCATCGGCTGATTCATGCCACTACAACGGAAACAATCCTTAAATATCTTGAATTAACAGGTTGCAGAGAAAAAGGCCGATTGGCAAAGGTCAATAAGTGGCGGATTGCCGCCGGGCTGGAACCGTTACGGCTAAACGAACTAAACTAAACATTTCTACTTTGTGAACAACTACATTAGCAATAAAAGACTTCTCCCATGGAACGCCGTGTGCAGTGAAAGCTGCTTGCACGGTGTGGGCCGGGGCGAAAGACCCGCAAGGGTCTGACCTATCGGCATTTTTGCTCCGGGACGCGCTCACCGCCAGCTACTTTGTGGCCGTGTGGAAGATGCTCCGCAAAAAGGGATGTGTGCCCAGCGCACTTACACAGGATGTGAAAGACCTGTTAGCCAGCCGGGAGATCGAGGCCATTCTGGACAACACCGACTTTATGATCCTGTTGTCCCAGGCCCAAAGTGACCGGGCGATTTTAGCAAAACAGCTTGGCATTTCCGAGCACCAGCTTTCCTATATCACCCACTCCAATTCCGGCGAGGGCCTGCTGTTCTATGGGGACGTGACCATCCCGTTTATTGACCGTTTCCCCAAAGGGGAGATTTATAACCTGCTGACCACCCGCCCGGAGGATTTAAAGAATGAAGCGAAAACCGAATAGCGGCGCATCCGCCAGTCCAGGCGGGGGTAGCTCCGGGACAGCCGGGAGCACCTCTGGACAAAGTGTCCAGAAGTCTAAATTCCGCCAGAAAAGCAACCAGGAAAAGACCGCCGCGTCAAAGCTCCGCATGGAGAAGCGCGGGAAGAAGCTGGAACAGGCAAAGGAGAAGCTCTCCAAACAGAAGCCGCCCAAAAAGCCCGGCCCCATCCGGCAGGTGGGCCGGGCCGCCGGCGGCACCGTTCACGGCTTCGTGCATGGCAAGATTTTTGAGGTGGAACAGGAGAACGTCGGCACCGAGGGGGCCCACCGCTCCGAACTGGTGGGAGAAACCGCCCTGCGGCGGGGCTCCCGCTTCATCAAGAAGAAAGTCCGGGAACACCCGGCAAAGGCTGTCCAGCGGGCGGAGTCCAAATATATCAAGGCCACGGCAGACTATCATTTCAAAATGGCCGCCCAGGAGTACCCGGAAATGACACGCAACCCTGTTTCCCGGATGTGGCGGCGGCACCGCATGAGAAAACAGTATCAGAAGCAGGCAAAGCGGGCTGGGAAGTACGGCGCGGGGGCGGCCAAAAAGACCGCCGCCGCCACGGAAAAGGCCGGGGCCCAGGCGGTGGGCTTTATCAAGCGGCATCCCGTGGGGGTGCTCCTGGCCCTGGTTTGCGTCCTGCTCCTGTTTATGATGCAGTCCTGTTCTTCTTCCCTGGTGATGCTGGGAAACTCTGGCGCAGGGGCCGTGGGCGCTACTACCTACCCATCAAAGGACGAGGACATCCTGGGGGCGGAGGCGGCTTATGCGGGTATGGAGGCAGAGCTTCAAAGCTACCTGGACACCTACGAAAGCACCCACGATTATGATGAGTACCATTTTGACCTGGACGGCATCGAACACGATCCCTATGTGCTCATCTCCATCCTGTCGGTGCTCCACGAGGGGGAGTGGACGCTTTCACAGGTAGAGAGCACCTTGGAAATGCTCTTTGACCGCCAGTATATCTTGACGGAGCGCGTGGTGCGGGAAACCCGGCACGACAGCGATGGCGATCCTTACTCCTGGTATATCTGCTATGTGACGCTGGAAAACCGCAACCTTTCCCATCTCCCCCTGGAGCTTATGGGCGAGGAGGAAATGGCCCGGTATTCCCTGTATATGTCCACGCTTGGCAACCGGCCAGACCTGTTCCCGGAGTCTGAATATGTGGACAAATACACAAAGCCGCCTGTTGATTATGAAGTACCGGGAGAATATCTGGACGATGAAACTTTCGCGGCCATTCTCACCGAGGCGGAAAAATACCTGGGCTATCCCTATGTGTGGGGCGGGAGCTCCCCGGCCACATCCTTTGACTGCTCCGGCTTCGTGTCCTGGGTCATCAATCACTCCGGCTGGAACGTGGGCCGCCTGGGGGCCCAGGGGCTTTACAACATCTGCACTCCTACCAGCAGTCCGAAACCCGGCGATCTGGTCTTTTTCAAAGGTACTTATGACACGGCGGGCGTAAGCCATTGTGGGATTTATGTAGGTGACAATAAAATGCTGCACTGTGGAGATCCCATCGGTTACGCAGATCTGCAAACAAGCTACTGGCAATCTCATTTTTACGCCTACGGGCGTTTACCGTGACAAGGAGGTTTACTCTATGGCGGCAAGCAAAAGCCAAAAAATCCAGGCCGAGATTGATAAGGTCAAGGCCAAAATAGCCGAACAGCAGGCCCGGCTCAAGGAGCTGGAGCAGAAAAAGCTGGAGGCGGAAAACAGCGAGATTGTGGACATCGTGCGGGGCATGAGCATTTCCCTGGCGGAGCTGCCCCTGGTGCTCCAACAGCTCCGGGAGGGCACCTCTGGACAAAGTGTCCAGAAGTCCGAGCCTGCGGAAAAGGAGGAAAACGAAATATGAAACGATGGAAGTCTTTGACGGCGGCCTTTTGTGCCGCCGTTCTTTTATGCGGTTTTTCGGCTGTCCCGGCCTATGCCTTTGCGGACAGCGGCGAGGGGGCTGATTATGGAGATCCCTCTATGACGGAGGAAACCACGGCCCCGGAGCCGGAGCCCACCATAGAGCCGGGCGAGGGCTTTTCGGAAGATGGCAACCTTGTGACCCGCGATCTGCTCTATGACGAGCACACCAACAAGCAGTTTATCACCGTCCAGACCAGCGGCGGGGCTACGTTCTATCTCGTCATCGACTACGACAAGCCCGTGGACGAGAAGGGCGAACAATACGAAACCTACTTCTTGAACATGGTGGACGAGGCCGATCTGCTGGCCGCGGCTGAGGCCGCCGGGGTGGAACAGGCGGTTTGCTCCTGCTCTGAGAAATGCGAGGCAGGCGCTGTCAATACGGAGTGCGCTGTCTGCTCAGTCAACAAGAACAAGTGCGCGGGCACCCAGCCGGAGCCCGTGGAAACGGAGGAAAACGCCCCGGAAGATACCGAGCCGGAAACGGGCGGCAACCCTGGGATGCTCCTGGCGGTGCTGGCTGTGGCGGTGGTCGGCGGCGGGGCCGCGTTCTATTTCAAGGTGATCCGCCCCAAACAGCAAGAGGCCGCCGGGCCGGAGGAGGACTATGGCGGGGAGCCGGAAGATTATGAGGATATGGAGGACGATGGGCCTCCATGGGACGAGGACGATCCCGACGAAAACAGCGAGGAGGACGAGGAATGAATTTCACAAGTAACCCGTATGAAAAAATGATGAAGCAGAAGCCCCGGCCCCTGGCTTCGTCTATCCCCAAAGCGCCCAGGGGCTCCCGGTGCTCCGGGTGCCCCTACTGGCGGGGGATCGGCTGTATGTCCTGCTATCGGGAACTTTTGAAAACCCGCGCCGGGAGGTGATGGGGTGGCCCGCGAACTGACAAGAGAGGAAAAGGCCGCCATCCGCAGGCTGGTTATTTCTATGTGTGCCAACTATGACCGGGAGTGCGGGTGCCTGCCGCTGGACTGTGAGTGCTATATGCTGGGAAAGTGCTGGACGGGCGCTTATTGCCGCTATTTCCGGGAGGCTGTCCTGCCCCTTGATCCGGCGCTGGAGGCCGCCCTCTTGACCGAGGGCCCGCCCCCGGTTTTCAAGCCCTGCCCGGTCTGCGGCGGGGCCGTCCCTGCCGATGGGCGGCTGTCCTACTGCTCCGAGGCTTGCGCCCGGACCGTCCTGCGGCGGCAAAAGCGGGACTATATGCGGAAAAAGCGGAGGGGATGTGTGGAAAATTAGGCCCCGGAAAACCCGCTGATTACAAGGTTTTCCGGGGCTGTTTTGGGGGTGGGCCGTATCTTTCTATGGCCTGCCCCTGTTTTGCGGAAATGCTTTCCACATCTTGACCTGCCACTTCTGGACACTTTGTCCAGAGGTGGCAGCCTATTTTATTATGACAGGAGGCAAGAAATGGACAAAAATCAAGGGTATTCGATTTTGAAAACCATCATGCTGGAAAATGGCCGTGGGTTTGCCCTGGGGCATAGTCCCACGGCTCCCTCCCCTTATGTGACCTGGGCTTGATATGATGACGATAAGGGCCAGCGGCAGTATGAATGGGGGCACTATGGCAACGACTTGGGGAAACTGGAAAAGGATTTGGTAAACCGGGTGACGGAGTACCAGCGGCTCTACAAGGTGAAGATCGCACAGACCGAGGCCCCTGGCCTTTACAAGTATTATTCCACCCAGCGCCCGGTGGACATCGGGACGTTTCCCAAACCGCCCCACAATGCCCCAGATGAAATCGTCAATTATGAGGGGCGCGTTTGGGTGGAGAATGATACCCGGTTGGCCTGGGGCCATCTGACCTATACCAGACCGCTGACCGAACAGGAGGCGGCGGATTATGAACTGCGGCCCTCCCGTGAAAACCCGGATATAAAACAGCGAATGGAAAAACAGGCCCAGGTGGTGGGAAAATGGGAGGACGCTCACCGCGTCCCGGATCAAAAGCGGCTGACGTGGTTTTACCCGGACTTCGGCAGTTATGCGGTGAAAGAGTATGTTGCCCCGGAGCGGCTGGCGGAGGCCGCCAAAGGAATGGAACACCAGGAGGCGGCGCGGGCCCGCAAGAAGGCCAAACGCCAGCCCCCGATTGCGGAACAACTGAAAGCGGCCCAAAAGGAGGCCCAGGGACACCGGGGGCCGGAGGCTCCCCAAAAGAAAGCCCCAGACCGGGGCGAGCGTTAGGAGGTGCGCGTATGGAAAAACAGAGGGAACAGGATCGGGCTGACTTGGAAATGAAGCGGCTGTGCGGTGTGTTCGGCTCTCCCCAGCCCCCGGAGGAGGAAAAGCCAAAGATGGATAAGGTTAAGGAGCCGCCCCGCGCCTATCAGAGCCGGGAGCGTGAGGAGCGGTGAAAAAGCGCCGCCGCCCCATTCATTTACACGTCATGGTGTCCGAGGAGGAGCTGGCCCTGCTTCAAGAGCGTATGGCCGAGGCGGGTGTCCGCAATATGGGGGCCTTTGTGCGGAAAATGGCGCTCAACGGCTATGTGCTCCACGTTGACCTCTCGGACGTGCGGGAGTTGGTGTCGCTCCAGCGGCGGTGCGCCAACAATCTAAACCAGGTGGCAATCCAGGCCAACACCTACGGCGGCATTTACCCGGAGGAGATCACGGCCCTGCAACGGGACTATGAAAAGCTGTGGGGCCCCCTCTCCGATCTGCTGAAAAAGCTCTCTGCCGTGGTGGAGCTTTAGCCCCTGCCGGGGAGCAGTTTTGCTCTCCGGCTCTCCCGACTTCTGGACACTTTGTCCAGAGGTGGGGACAGCCGGAGCCATCCTTGTGGGCCCCCTCCGGGAGAGGTATAATATAGATGTACCAGGAAAACAATGGATTTTTGGAGGAGGTATTTGATATGCGTAAAATCTTAAAAATTATCGTGGCCCCCTTTGTTCTTGTGCTGATCCTCGCCGTGGCGGTGATCTCGTTCCTCTCCTGCATCGCGGGGGCGTGCTGCGGCCTTGCGTGTGCGGTTTTTGTCCTGCTGGCAATCTGCGGCTTTTTTGCCGGATTGGAAACCGGGTGCATCGCCATGTTGGTGCTGGCGTTCCTCGTTTCTCCCTTTGGACTTCCGGCCATCGGGGGCTGGCTCCTGGATCGCCTGTATGGGATGAAATACGCCTTGCAGGATTTTATGTTTAGCTGATGACCTCTGGACACTTTGTCCAGAAGTACCGGGCGGTGGGATTTTCCCGCCGCCCTCTTTTCGTCTATCTGGAGGAGGTGAGCTTACGGCCACAACGCGGTTAATGACCCATCACATAAGCAAAGGGGAAACTATCGCGCAGTCCATGAAAGACCGTTTCGACTACGGCCAAAATCCGGAGAAAACCCAGGGCGGGGAGCTCATTTCCGCCTATGAGTGCGATCACCGTACCGCCGACGCTGAGTTCCTTTTAGCAAAAGCAAAGTACAAGGCCGTCACGGGCCGGGAACAGAAACGGGATGCGGATGTGCTCTGCTATCAGATCCGGCAGGCGTTCAAGCCTGGGGAAATTACCCCGGAGGAGGCAAACCGAGTGGGCTATGAAACGGCGATGCGCTGGACAAAGGGCAAACACGCCTTTTTCGTTGCCACTCATACAGACCGCCGCCACATCCACAATCACATTTACTACAATTCCACTTCCCTGGACTGCACCCGGAAATTCCGGGATTTTTTCAGATCGGCGGCGGCCCTGCGGAAACTCTCTGACCGGGTGTGCCTGGAGCATGACTTGTCCGTGATCCAAAACCCAAAGGTCCACAGCAAGGGCCGTTTTCTCCACTATGGACAGTGGATCGGAGAGCGCCCGCCCTCGGCCAAACAGCGGGTGCGGCTTGCCATCGTGGAGGCCCTGGGAAAGAAGCCCGCCGACTTTGCGGCGTTCCTGCGGCTTATGGATGAGTCCGGCTTTGCGGTGAAGCGTGGCCGGGGCGGGGTGATCTCGTTCCTGGCCCCTGGGCAGGAAAAGCCCACCCGCCTGCGCTCGTCCACCCTGGGCCCTGGCTTTGACCCGGAGGACATCCGGGCGGTGATTGCCGGGGAGCGTCCGATCCCGGAGCTCCCCCAGGAGGGCCCGGCTCCGGCCCGGCGCGTCAATCTCATGATCGACATCCAGGAACGGCTGGCCCAGGGCAAGGGCCCGGCTTATGCGCGGTGGGCGAAGATTTACAACCTCAAACAGATGGCCGCCGCGCTCCAGTATCTCCGGGAGCATGGGCTCACCGATTACGAGGCTCTTGCGGCCAGCACCGAGGCGGCGGTGGATCGCTTTCATTCCCTGGCCGGGGAGCTGCGGGACACGGAGGAGGCCCTTTCCCGCACGTCCCAGCTCATGGGCGCTGTGGTGCAGTACGCAAAGACCCGGCCTGTGTTCGACGGCTACAAGGCGGCCCGGTATTCTAAAAAATATCTGGCCCAGCACGAGGCGGAGCTGGCCGACTACCGGGCGGCAAAAGCGGCGATCAATGAGCTTTTGGACGGGGCGAAGCTCCCGAAGATGGACACGTTGAAAAAGAAGCACCGGGAGCTTGCGGACAAGAAAAAATCTCTCTATACGGAATACCGCAAGGCCCAGGCGGATATGCGGGAGGCCGTGGCGGTCAAGGCAAACGTGGATCACCTGCTCGGCTACCCGGACGGGCGGGAAGATAAGGTCCAGGAGCGATAGCAACGGGCCGCAGACAATAGGACTTCTGGACAAAGTGTCCAGAAGTCCGGCGGGTTTGGGGAGCTCCCCAACAAGCATTTTTGCAAGGGCTCCGGCCTTGCAAAAATAGCAAGTGTGCCCACACTTGCCCTGCTTGCCGAAACGTGCGGGCCCCCAAATAGTACATTTGAAAATATGGGAGTTACATTACGTCCCCCCCTTGTGTTTTTCCATTGAATGTGCTAGAATAAAGACAAAAACAAAAAAATATCTTTATCGTCTGTGAGGTGATTGAATGCCAAAGGTAGCTTATTCGGAGGAAGATCGAAATCATATCAGAACATTGCTTATCACGACTGGGCTTGAGCTGATGGCAAAACAAGGCATACAGCATACAACAGTAGAACAAATATATAAAAAAGTCGGCATTTCGCGAACTTTCTTTTACTCGTTTTTTCAGACAAAAGAGGATTTAGTGATTGAAACTCTGTACTGGCAACAGCCTAAACTCATTGAATATGCTCAAAGGCTAATGGCTGATCCTGCTTTGAGCTGGCGCGATGCAGTGAAGCAATTTCTCCATGCCTGCTGTTACGGAGAGAAAAATGGGATTGCCGTTTTAACGATTGAAGAACAACAACTTATTTTCAAGCGTCTTTCAAAGGAAAAATATCAGATGTTCCGCAAGAGGCAGCTCCGGTTGTTTGGAGAAATCTTGGAAAGTTTTGGGGTGAAAGCAGATGACAAGGTGATTGGGCTGTTTACAAATTTAAGCCTGTTAGCGATGGTTATACGTAGAGCACTCCCCGATGCCCTCCCCTTGCTTGTTTCCGAGGTTGCTGATGAAACTGTTGACTTTCAACTGAATGCGATTGTTGATGTTCTGGAAAAGCTGAAAAAGAGCTCCACCGCTTGAATGATGGAATTGAGTAAATCCGTCCGAATATTCTGTTATGGTACTGTATTCAGGCGGATTTTACTTCAATCAAAATAAAAACAGATTTAACTATTTGATTTTATTTTGAAGATGTAAATAAAACTGAAGGAGAACATACAATGAAAGAATTTGACCCATTTGTAAGCAAGTATCTGCTGGATCAAGGTCTACAAAAAACTACTGCTAAAATGTTAGAACAATTTCAAGATAAGTTGCCGACAGAGTTTCTGGATTTTTAGCAGGAATATGGACGTTGTTTTATTTGAGAAATAAAGTATCTTACTTCTGGACACTTTGTCCAGAAGTAAGATAGCTAATCAATGTAAGTACATAATACTTAGTACCTTATTCACTTTCAAATACAAATATTTAGGAGGAAAAAATTATGGGATTTTTCAGCAAACTGTTTAAGGGCCCGGAAATTGACATGGAAAAGAGTTCCGCAAATGCGAAGAAAATGCGTACTCTATTTAATCAGGTTGTAAAGGACGGGGATGCTTATAGGTTGATTTACGGATATACAGAGGATGTTAGCCGTTTTAATTATGGATTTGTTCACGGAAGCAAGACGAAAATCGGTAATCTGATTGTCGGCTGGAACGAGGATAGTCAGACGATTGTTGTTGTTCCCACGGTTCCTGATCTTTCCGGATGCGGTGATCCGACTTATTATCGCCGTTCTGAAATTTTGAAAGCCTATCGCAATAAATACCCTACGGATGCTTTTATTATTTATCCAGATAAAAAAGGGTATATCGGCATCAATGCCTATGATTGGCTGGAAGATGAAAAGTTGTATGTCTATGTGTCACAAGACGAGGAACTGGCCGCCTTTACTGACTTCTTTATGAACAGATTTGCAACAAAGTGAGGTAAAAAATGCCTTTAGAAGAAATTGGAGCGATCCTGCTATTCCTTGTGGTTGTATTTATATTGGGGAATTTATGGTTTCACTTTATAGAAGCAATATTAAAGCGGATCAAAAGACTATTCACACGACACAAGGAACCTCCGGTATGGCATACACTTCCCACTGATGAGGAGGACATAAAAAATGCTTGATATAAATGAAATTAGGAAACGGGCGCAACAGGCCAGTGAGAAAGCCACCGATGCGATGAAAAAGACTTTTGAAAAAAGTGAGGAACTCATCGACAAATTAGAGGTTGCCGACTTGGAACAAGAAGAGTCTATCTCTGCCGCGAAGGTCGAGGAACAACTTAATGCCAACACCGACCGGCAAGTAGAAATCCTGGGCCAGATATTCGGGACTGGTGATATGGCACAGATGGCTGTCAATGAGGAATTGCTACAAAAAATGGTAAATGATAAAGTTGCACAAGCTACCGCTTCGACCGCAGAAGAGGTAATGGGGCAACTGTTTGGAGAAGATATGGGCGTGCTCTCGGCGGCTCTTGAAACGCTGGAGATGGAGGACACCGATGAAGAGTATGACCTTGAATTTAATTTGGAACTAGAGCAAAACCTTTATGTCACTTTGGAAGAAACCATGGCCCGGCTTGAGGCCCTGCCAGAGCCGGAGCCGCTCCCTTACAAAAAAAATGATGACAAATGGGAGCGGTTTGGCATCTTGCTGTCGGGTATTGTATCTAACTTAAATAGCCATGATTTGAGTGGAATGGATGTAGAAGAACATATTCCCGTTATGGAACAAAAAATTGTGTCGCTTGTTCGCCGTTCCTGGGGGATAGATGGCCGAAGTGATTTGTTGGATATGATCCGTTATCTGGCGCAGGAAGGCTATATTTTGCGGTATCAGCTTTATAGTGAGGCATCTTCGCCAGAAGAACTGATGGATGAAACGATGGACGAGGATGACCGGGAGTCCACAAGCCGGGCATGGAGATTTGCACAACAGTATAAGAGCCAATATAGCCCCGGTTTTATGGCAGGATGGGATATTGGCCGAGCGGCGATGCTCACCCGTTGGGGATGCTATTTGGGATGGATTACCGAGAGTGAAGCAAGAGGCATCCTTTGGGACTTATCTCAAAAGGTCGTGGAAGAATTACATAGCTGGCGCGAATTTGCTCAGTCTTACCTTTTTGGCGGGCTAATGTGGAAATTGCTATGCGGTGACAACTCTGCGGCAAGCTATTTGGGCTATATTGCAGATGCCGCAACTGACCTGCTAACTGGAAAAGACGAACAGGATGGCGGTCAGTGGCATGATTGCCCCTGGCCTGCACAGAGAAAAATCGGTTTTACATTATAACCTTTTTGAAAATTTAAACATCTATCCAGCCGCCAACGGAAACGGCATATAAAAAAACCGTTGGATTGGCGGCTGTGTTGTTATGCGTCCCATAGGGTCAGAAGTTAAACGGCGGTTTTGAAACTAATCATTTCAAGGCCGCCGCTTTTTTTATATCCACGGCGGCAAAGGAGGTACGCCGTGTTTCTGTGCCTTGTCCATGCCCTTAATTTATCAAAAAAAGCCCAGGCACCGGACAAGGATATTCTGGTAGTGGTTGCGAAAATTGTTATAATCTAAATAATTTCCTCGTTTTATGCGCTTGTGCGGCCTTGTGTTGTGCAAGCGCATTTTGTTTATTCCACTTCTGGACAAAGTGTCCAGAGGTACGGGACGGCTCCCCAGGGTGCCGCTCTCCGCCAGTCCTTCATTTTGTTTCCGATCAACCACCCACCGAAACAAAATGGAGGACAAGTCATGACTACAATCAATCTGAAAGATTTTTATTATTGGTACTTAGTGGACGAGCTGGTGGAGGTGCCCGACGAGGTAGCCCAGGCACTTCTGGCCGGGAAACGGGCCGAGGCCGCCCATACGGAGCGTGTGCGCTACAATAAGGCTTACTATTCCCTGGACTGCGACGACGGGATCGAGTATTCCGCCTGCCTGCACGAACCCAGCCCCCAGGAGATCCTGGATCGGAAGGAGCTGTTCTTCCGGCTCTGGAACGCCCTCAACTCCCTGCCAGAAACCCAGGGCCGCCGGGTGGACGCTCATCTGATCCTCGGCAAGAGCTACCGCCAGATCGCCCGTGAGGAGGGCGTGGACAAGAGCGCCGTCCGCTGCTCCGTGGAAAGCGGCGTTAAGCGTATGAAAAAATATTTGAGAAAAAATTTCTGATTTACCATCTCCATTTGCCCCTTTTTTCTGGTGGTATATGAGAGGAGGTTTTCTCCCTCTCCGTAAAGAGTGCGTGGGGCCCACAGCCATAAGCGCGGGGCCGGATCGCTTGTCCGGCTCTCCGGGCCGCCGCCCTCTTTGCGGGGGAGCGCCGCCGCCGAGTATGGCTGTCTTATGACAGGGCAAGAAAATGAGCGCGGCGCTCCCCTATATCTTTATGAAAGAGGGGAACGCTCTATGAGTTACGATCCAGAATTGGAGGCCCTGCTCTCCCAACCGTTGAGCGAGGGGGCCTGCCGGGGCTATGTAATCTCCGCGATGGAACGGTGCGGCTTCGATCCCACGGACATTGAACAGGTGATGCTGGAGCTCCACGAGGTTTTTGACTACACCACCCCGGAGGAGGCTCAGGCTTACTATGAGCGGAGCCCCTATTGACTTCTGGACACTTTGTCCAGAGGTACGAAAAGCACAAGGCCAGTCCTTTTGTGGCGCTGGTCTTGTGCTTTTTCTCATAGGACAAACTGAAACTTGCATAGTAATGTTGGGAAGGAGGCGTATGTTCTATGAACAGTCTAAATATCGCGGCGCTTTCCTGCGTCGATATTCAAAAGATGAACAAAGGCGAACTAACCGATATAAGCAGTATGAAACTTGATCCGAGCGTCCCCCAGGAACTTCGGGCGGCCTATATGCTGAAAGAAATGGGCAACCCGTATTGTTTCCGTGTGGGCGATCTCGGTGTAAAAGTGGAGTTTCTGGACAACGCCCCGCCCTTGCAGGATGCCCTTTCTGATTTCTTCCAGCGCAAAAAAAGCGGGCTGTGATCCTCTCCCCTATCTTCTGGACACTTTGTCCAGAGGTGGAGTCATCCTTGATGGGGGCTCCGAACAGAGTTACAATATATATGTAATGTGATAGGGAAGGAGGCTATCATGGCACGGAGAAGCCGGGCTATTGTTGAAACTGCAAGACCAAAATACAGGGTATGGAGAATTGCAATCTATATCCGCCTTTCCAAAGAAGATATGCGTTGTCTTGACGAGTCCGAAAGTGTTACAAACCAGCGGCAGATTATTGAAGATCATATTGCCGGGTTTAACGATGGGGACGAATACATCATTGTTGACGAATATGTGGATGACGGTATCTCAGGCACAACCGATGACGAGCGCGAGGACTTCCAAAGGATGCTGTCCGATATTAAGCGGGGGCGTGTAAACTGCGTGATTGTGAAAGACCTTGCACGTTCTTTCCGAAATTACAGTGACCAGGGCTATTATCTGGATGACTGGTTCCCCCGGTACAATGTCCGTTTTATCTCATTGTACCATCAACCGCTGGACAGCTACAAGGAGCCGCAGAATATGCGGAGTATCGCTGTTCCGATCCAGGGCGTTCTCAATGAAAATCACTGTGCAGAAACCTCTGACAAGGTGCGCGAGGTGTTTGATATGAAACGCCGTAACGGTGAGCATATTGGCTCCTTTGCCGCTTATGGCTACGTCAAAGACCCAAACGACAAAAACGCGCTTGTGATTGACGAGGAGGCCGCCGCTGTTGTCCGGGATATTTACAATATGTTCCTGGACGGCATGAGCAAAAACGCCATTGTCCGCTATCTGAACGAACACGGGATATTAAGCCCCGCCGCCTACAAGCGGGAACGCCTGGGGCTGAAATATCAAAATCCCAGCGTTGATCCTGCAAAGCCGCCCTTGTGGTGTGCGATGTCTGTGACTACCATATTAAAAAACCGTATGTACTGCGGGGATATGGTGCAGGGCCGTTACCGCATGAAAAGCTACAAGGTACACGTTCAAGAAGTTGTCCCGGAGGACGAGTGGTATATCGTTGAAAACACCCACGAGGCAATCATTGACCGGGAAACCTTTGAAAAAGTACAGCGGCTTCTTATTCGGGACACCCGGACGGGGCCCCAGCAGAAAAAGCTCTATCTGTTCAGCGGCTTTTTGAAATGCGCGGACTGTGGCAAGGCTATGACCCGGAGCAAGGTCGGGAATGTGGTGTATTACTATTGCCGTACCTATAAAGACCAGTCGAAAACGGCTTGCACAAAACACACCATCAAGCATGACCGCCTGGAGGCTGCTGTCCTCTATGCAATTCAACAACAGGTTTATCTGGCTGTCGATTACACAAAGACCATTGAACGGATCAACCGGGCTCCACTGGTAAAAAGCCAGTCCAAAAAATTGATGGATGCCATTGAACAAAAGGAACGGGAACTTTCTAAAATCACCCGTTACAAACAAGCGATTTACCAGGACTGGAAAGACGGTGAAATTTCCCATTCCGATTATCGGCACATGAAAGAGGACTATGAACGGCAAGCCGAGGCTCTGGAGGAAGTCATTGGAAAGCTCCGGGCGGAACAGGCAGAACTGGAAAACGGCATTGACACCGAAAACCCGTTTTTAGCCGCGTTCCGGCAATATCAGAACATCGACAAGCTGACAAGGGACATTTTGATTGAATTAGTAGACCATATCAAGATACACGAGGGCGGCTATATCAGCATTGTATTTCGTTTCGCTGATGAGCTCCGCCGTATTCAAGAGTTTATCGAGGTCAATACCCATAACGAGGCGGTTTAATCGAAACCGCATTTTTACAGACAGTCACCTTTCCTAAATAAAGCGCCCCGGTGGGGCCGGTAGGGCCAGTAATGCCAGTGGGACCGATGGGGCCAGTGATTCCGGTGGCTCCGGTAGGGCCAGTAATGCCAGTGGGACCGATGGGGCCAGTGACTCCGGTGGAGCCGGTTGGGCCAGTAGCACCAGTAAGTCCGGTGGAGCCAGTTGAACCGGTAAGTCCAGTAGGACCAATGGGCCCTGTAGTACCAGTAGGGCCAATAAGGCCAGTGGCGCCAGTGGGGCCAGTAGGGCCAGTAGCCCCAGTAACTCCAGTCGGTCCAGGATCCCCGGTAAGTCCAGTTGGGCCGGTGGAGCCGGTTGGGCCAGTGGGGCCGGTGACTCCGGTTGGGCCAGCAATGCCAGTAGCACCAGTAGGACCGGTAGGGCCAATAAGGCCAGTAGCGCCAGTGAGGCCAGTAGGGCCAGTAGCCCCAGTAACTCCAGTCGGTCCAGTAGATCCGGTCAGGCCTGTAGCACCAGTCGGGCCAGTAACACCAGTAGGACCAGTAGGCCCGGGATTACCAGTAAGTCCAGTTGGGCCAGTAGCTCCAGTAGGACCAGTAAGGCCGGTAGCTCCAGTAGGCCCGGTATCACCAGTAAGTCCAGTTGGGCCAGTGGGTCCCAAAGCGCCAGTGGCCCCAGTGGGTCCAGTAGGCCCGGGATTACCGGTAAGCCCGGTTGAGCCAGTAGCCCCAGTAGGCCCAGTGGGTCCAATAGCGCCAGTAGTTCCCGTAGCTCCGGTCGGCCCAGTAGCCCCAGTAATTCCAGTAGCCCCAGTGCCCCCAGTAGGCCCAGGATCACCAGTAAGTCCGGTAGGGCCAGTTGCTCCAGTAGGCCCAGTAATTCCAGTAGAACCGGTCGGCCCAGTAGCTCCAGTCAGTCCAGTAGCTCCGGTCGCCCCAGTAACTCCGGTCGGTCCGGTCGCCCCAGTAACTCCGGTCGGTCCGGTCACCCCAGTAATTCCCTGAGGGCCTGTCACCCCAGTGGGCCCAATTGGTCCAGCAGGTCCAGTATTTCCCATTCTCCCCGTCGGTCCTGTCGGCCCAGCAGCCCCGGTAGCTCCGGTCGGTCCAGTAGCGCCTGTCGGTCCGACCCGGCAAGGGCATGGCTCCGGAGCAGGGCCGTGGCAGCAGCCAGGGCAGCCGGGACAACAGCCGGGACAGCGGCATTGACATTGTTTATTATATGAATTCATGATCATTATCCTTTCAAATAAAATACAGTTACACTATCATTATATACACAGGAGGGGATTGTTGTTTTTATATGTTACAAAACAATAAGAATATCCGGTGAAATTTGTAATAAAAGCTTAATAGTATGAATGTTGACATTTCAGGCCTTCACGACTTACACTTATGTAAGAGAAAATGGGGGGCGAGGTGAGCCGGTACAAATGAATCGGGATAATGAAAGATACGAAGATCTTGAGATGCGGAGACGTTCCAGGATAAGAAGACAAAAAAGAATGAAACGGCAGCGCCGGAGAGCGAGGATTTTATTTGGCCTCTTTTCCGCATTTTTGGCTCTTTTGACCGGAGCCGTTCTGGGAGCGCTGAGTCTGTATATGGAAGGCCGGATAGAACGCAGAGCTATCGATCTGAGCGCCCTTGTCGCTCCTGACTGGATTACGCAGGATTTCTTCGAAGTGAATCCATATTCCAGGCCGGGAACAAAGATGAACCGGGTTAATGAGATCATCATTCATTACGTGGCGAATCCGGGAACGACTGCAAAGCAGAACTGGAATTATTTCAACAATTTAAAAGATCAGAAGGGAGATAAGGCGACCTCGGCCAGCAGCCATTTTATCATAGGGCTTGACGGGGAGATTCTTCAGGGAATTCCACTGGATGAAATCTCCTATTCCACATCGAAGGAAAAGAATCTGGACTCGGTTTCGATTGAGAACTGCCATCCCGGCGAGGATGGAAAGTTTACCGATGATACATATGCTTCCCTGGTGAAGCTGACTTCCTGGCTTTGCTGGGAACTGGATCTGACAGAAAAAGATGTGATCCGCCATTATGATGCCACCGGAAAAGACTGCCCGCGTTATTATGTGGCCCACGAAGACGAGTGGAACGCATTTTTAAAAGATGTAAAGGCGGCGTTAAAGGAACTGAATAAGAATGGCAGGCCCGACAGCCAAAAGACCGGAACTGATAATTCCGAAAGTGAAAATTTTAAAAGTGATAATTCGTAGAAACACAGATTATAGATCAGTATATATTAAACAACAATGGAGAATAAAAGAGATGATATGCAGGAAGATGCCCCTCCCTTTTCTGCTTTCAGAAGTATCTACTTAATGATGCCTTAAAAGGAAACTCTATGAAATTGTCTATGTTGGTAATTTATTCAGGCTGCATTGTTTCAAGTATACAATGCAGTCTTTTTTTGTTTTCGGATATAGTTAAGAACTACAGAGAATCGCCATATGGAAATTTATGGAATCAATCTATGCTTTTATTCATATTTATACAATTCTGCTTTTTCATATTTAATAATACATATCGCAAGGAAATGGAATATATAATGTAGCGTGAATTATTTGCGTTATTTTATTCTTATATTATGCATATTTACTCGAACGTTCCCCTTTGGTTTTTCTGATTAATATATAGTATATTTTTATAGAGTGGAAATTAAATTTAATTGGACTGTTTGTAAAAAATGATATTTTATATAATGAATTCAGGGAGTGAATGATATGAAGATGACGAAAGATATTCTCATTACTTTTCAGATGTTGCTGGATAATCAGGGCTGTCTGACGGTGCACCAGATATCTCAGGTTATGAGGATTTCCAGAGGACAGGCAAAGCAGATTATGGAGGACTGTGTCTACTGGCTTGGAAAAAGGGGGGTGCGGCTGAAAGACGAAAGGGAGAAGCGATCGGTGCAGATGTTGCCGGAAGGACTTGTACAGTTGAAAGCAATTTTAAGATCTGTTTTAGAAGAAGACTACTATTACTCATTTTTCGAAAGAAGAAAGTATATTGTCTTCAAACTATTTGCTCATTCGTTTATTACAAACTATCAGATCTGTGAACTGTTTGAAATTAGCCGAAATACATGTATAGCCGACATGACTGCAATCAGCAGATTTCTGAGGGATAACGGATTTAAAACAAGAATTGTATCAAATAATAAAGGATATATGCTGGCCGGGAATGAGGCTGAGATAAGAAGGATGATACCATTTTACATATCGTTAATTCCTGTTTTTTCAGCAGAAAAAGAGCAAATCAGGTATCGTGTGGCGGAAGAAAATTTATTCCCATTATATGGATTCGACTACGAAAAGATTATGGAAAGAGCGGATAAATTGGAGCGTGTTTCAAATGAAATGAACATCAAGCTGTCACTTCAGTCTGCTGTTTATATTTCACTTTCTATAGAGATCATCGTTCAGAGAATTGTTCAGGGTTGCTGTCTCCCCTACGGAGTGGTGGAGGAAGAGAGTGCTAGATTATATACGAAAAATTGTATCGAATACCTGATTTTAAAGTCCGGTATCTGGCAGGAAGTCAAGTGTGCCATCGCGAGCAGTGGTGTATTCAAAAATTCCGTTGGTGTCAAAGAGGGGGAGCAGGAAAAAAAGGAGAGTTTAAATTCTGAAAAGGAATTGCTGCAGCAGACAATCATCTGCATGGGGAGCATATGGGAAGACAATTTGGAGCAGTTTGTATCAGAAAAAAATTCCCTGGAAGAGTTTGCAGAAGAGATTATTACGGAATTTGAATCCAGAATTGGATTGGGCTGTAAAAAAAGAAGAGTAGTGGTTGAAAAGCTTGGTCAGTCTTTAAGCGGTGTGTTGCTTCGGGAAATCTTTGGCTTTCATATTTTTAACCCATTTGTCGAGGCAATACAGAAAGATTACAAGTATATTTTTAATCTGACGAAGGAACTGGAGGCAATAAAATCATGGACAGGTGTTAAAATATCGGAAAAAGAACTGGCCTACCTTACTGCACAGCTAATTGGATGGGTTATTCAGGATAGCGGCGATGGACAGAGACAGAAGATTCCGTTGATAGGTATTGTGTGTGCAAATAATATAGGAATTGGGGCGCTGGTGGAAAAACAGATACAAAATACTTTTCACGAGGTTCGGACCATATTAATTCCATCTTATGAAGTCAGTTACTGGACTTTCTACAATAAATTGGATCTATTGGTGGCGCCCATGCTATTAAAGATAGATGAAAACATTCCCTGTGTCCGTGTGAATCCGGTCCTGACACTGCAGGATAAAAGCAATATTTACCGTAAACTTTCGGACAGAGACTCTATTGCTTTGGATTCTGCCAAAATCATGCTGAAAGATACCATGAATGTATTAAAAGATTTTTTATTGCCAGACCAACGTGAACAGGTTGGAAACCGGCTTAGTCAATTGTACGGTAATGGAAGCTATGAGATTATTTATAAAGGAGTAAAAAAGTATATGTTAAAGGATCTTTTAACTGCTGATAGAATACGATTTACGGATTTTGTCCAGGACTGGAGAGATGCGGTACGCCTGGCAGCGGCACCACTAATTGAAGATGGAAGTATTACTCAGAATTATGTCCGGGCAATGATTGATTCCATTGAAACCACGGGGCCTTATATCATTTTAACTCCAGGGGTAGCATTGCCTCATGCAAGACCATCTGAGGGGGCAAAGAAGCTTGCGATGTCTATGCTTTGTTCGAAAGAACGGATTTACTTTAGTGATGAGAAATACGCTAATCTTATTATAGTATTGTCCAGTGTTGACGGACACAGTCATATCAATGCGTTGGTTCATTTATCTAATATATTCGGGGAAGAAGAGACTTTAAAGCAATTTATGGAAGCAAAAAATGCAGAAGAAGTGGTTGAATTAATCAGGCAGTATGAGGAGGAAGAGAGAGAGGGGGTATAGCGGTGAGAATCTTATGTGTATGCGGTACCGGGCAGGGATCAAGTTTAATTTTAAAGATGAGCGTGCAGGATATACTGAAGCGAAAGGGGTATCAGGCAGATTTGGAGCATACGGATGCTTCCTGTGCGTGCAGTGACCGATGTGATTTTATAATCACATCAAAAGAGATTGCGGACAGCATAACAAATCCGAGGGCAAGAGTTGTATGTATTACGAACTACATCAATAAATCAATCATTGAGAAGGAGATTGATGAAGTATTGACAGCACTTAAGAAAGAGCAGGGATAGGAAACAGGGAGAGATAGAAAGGGGAAGAATTATGGGGACTTTTGGAACAATTGCTACATGGCTATCAAACAATTTTTTTAACACACCGGCATTTCTTTTGATGCTGGTAGTACTAATTGGCCACCTTCTGCAGAAATCACCGTTTGAAAAGACAATTTCAGGTACACTGAAGGCCGGAATTGGTTTTCTGGTAATTAGTTCAGGAAGCGGCATTGTTACTGGGGCGCTTACTGTTTTTGAACCGTTGTGGTCAGAAGTATTTGGACTTCCATCAGCAACACTGACTAATTGTATGGGATATGATGCTTTTGTGGGGAAATTCGGCAGTGTGATTGCTATTGTTATGGCTTCATCATTCCTGATTAATGTAATTCTTGCGAGAATTACGCCATTTAAATACATTTTTTTAACCGGGCATGAGCTCTGGTGGGTTACTGTTGTTTCAAGCGGTGTATTAATTAATTTTGCACCAGAGATGCCCACTTGGAAAATGGTCTGTATCCTGGCTCCGCTTTTAGGACTGTACTTTACTCTTCAGCCAGCAATCTGCCAGAAATATGTGAGGAGAATAACAGACAGTGATGATTTCGCACTTGCCCATCCATCTGGCATCGGCAGTTTCATAGCAGCAAATGCAGGAAAAGTTTTTTCTAAAAACAAAAAAGATGCGGAGACTATGGTATTTTCTAAACGTCTCTCCTTTCTGCGGGATAATAACGTTATTACAGCTCTTGTAATGATGATTTTCTATTTGATAGGTGCTGTTATTGTCCTGGTCAAAAATACGGAAAATGGACAGGCGCTCATGGCCAATGCAGGAACACAGAATTTTATTATATACGCAATTGTACAATCTCTTACTTTTGCAGCAGGAATCGCAGTAATTCTGGTGGGGGTCCGCTTGTTCGTAGGAGAAATTATACCGTCATTTAAAGGAATTGCTGATAAATTGGTACCGAATGCAATTCCGGCATTGGACTGCCCGGTTTTGTTTACTTATTCACCGAACGCGGTAATTCTGGGATTTGTTGGGATGTTTGCAGGTATTATATTCTGGATGCTGGCATTGGGCTTTTCCATCGGGTTTGTAGTAGTACCTACCATGATTGTTCTGTTTTTCCATGGAGCAACGGCGGGGATTTTTGGAAATTCCACAGGAGGAATAAAGGGCGCTCTACTTGGAGGCTTTATCATATCAACGATTGTGGCATTAGGGCAGCTGGTATTTATTAAGTTTTTGGTTCCGGCTACAATACCTGATACAATTATGTGGGCAGGGGAAACCGATGAGTTTTTACTTTTCTGGATATTTGCTCTGATTGCAAAAGTACTCGGTTAAAGAAAAGGAGACCGTGGTATGAGTCAAGTAAGAACGCTGTTGAAAGATATAAATTCGGAAGATATGGGATTTACATTGTCTCATGAACATCTGTTGTGCAGTCCGCCTCATTGGATCTGGAAAAAGGAGGAAGATTTGATCCTGGATGATCCGGAAAAGACGTTGGCTGACATGAAGGACTATGAACGGCTGGGGGGCTGTTCCATCGTCGACGCTACGGCAGTGGATTATGGGAGAGACGTGGCTGCCGTAGCAGAACTGTCTAAGAAGAGCGGACTGCATATTATCGGAACAGCTGGTTTTAACAAAGGTTTTCTATGGGAGGCACCGCTTGATAAAAGAAGGCAGGAACTGATTGGCGGTTACCCCAATTTTCATGAGTGGATTGAAAAAAGTACGGTTGATCAATTGACGGATTTTGTACGGACAGAGATTGAGTATGGGCTGGAAGGAACCAGTTACAGGGCCGGACAGGTAAAATTTGGAACGGGTTATCAAGCGATTTCACCATTGGAAGAAAAGACAATCGAGGTGGCAGCAGCAGTCCATTTTTGTACAGGAGCGCCTATTCATTCTCATACGGAGGCAGGTACCATGGCGCTTAATCAGATCAGTATATTAAAGAAGCTGGGGGTCCCTCTTTCTGTGGTGAGTTTTGGGCATATGGACAGGAATCTGGACTTATGGTACCACAGGAAAATAGCCGATACCGGAGCATATCTCTGTTTCGATGGAATTGGTAAGATAAAGTATCATACGGAGAGCCAACTGATCCATCATATTTTGGATCTGGTCAGCGATGGGTTTGAGAAGCAGATACTGATATCCGGGGATATGGCAAGAAAGTCGTATTACCGTCACTATGGATATGGACCCGGTCTGGGATATGTGTTTGAAGTATTTAAAGACCAGTTCCTGGAACTGGCAGATCGCAGAAATTTTGATGGACAGGCTCTGTTTCACAAATTTTTTTACGACAATCCGCAGAAATGCATGGAATTTAAGAAGCAAAAATCAGGCTGAGCATGGAGAAATATTATGAAACGGATTACATATGCACTGAAAGATGAATATGGCATGCATGCCAGACCGGCAAGCAAACTGGCCGGATTATCACAGAATTATCAATCTTCCGTAGAGATAAGGTATAAAGAGCAAACGGGTAATTTGAAAAGTATGATTTCCATTTTAAGGCTGGGAATACGAAATGGAGAATGCTTCGATATCGAGATTGACGGGGAGGATGAGGAAGAAGCATATCATGCAATGGAAGAAATGTTAAAGGATGAGGCTATTTGAGGAGGAGATCAATTGCGTATAATCAGAACATTGAGAGGGGATATCTCTCCTGAAAAAGTGGGAGCGGTTTATTACCATGAACATGTGATTGCCAGATCACCGGTTACCAAAGCAAAGGAGATGGATTTAGAGCTGTGTGATGTGGGGAAAATGGTGAATGAAGTCAGGCTTTTTAAGAAAGCAGGTGGAACGCTCCTGACAGACGCCTCCATTTCTGATTTTGGAGAAAATGCCCATCTGCGTCTGGAGATATCAGAAAAAAGTGGAATTCCAATTGTTGGCACTGTTGGATTCGGGCAGAAGGAACATCACAATGAGGCAGTCAAAAACAGCACAATAGAGGAACTGTATGAAAAGGTTATGAATGCGGCGCTTTATGGCTATGGACAAATGAGACTTAAACCGGGGCAGCTTAAATTTGGCACAAGCTATGGTTTTATTTCTGAGTCCGAGAACCGGTGTGCGAGGGCGGTGGCAAGGGCGCAGAAAGATCTGAAGATGCCTTTATTTACCCACACAGGAATTGGAACTATGGGACTTTCACAAATTGCGCTTCTGAAGGAGGAGGGGGCAAATCCAGAACAGGTCTGTATCGGCCATATGGATAGAAATCCTGATTTCTGGTTATGCAGAGAACTGTTAAAAGAAGGTGTATTTCTTGGCTTAGATCAGATTAGTAAAGTTAAATACTGTACAGAACAAACGAGGATTGATTTGATCTGCGCACTGATCCGGTGTGGTTATCAAAAGAGGATTCTTTTATGTGGTGATATGGCGAGACAGAGTTACCTGACGTCATTCGGAGGGGGACCTGGGTTTGGGTATATCTTGACTTCATTTCTTCCCAGGCTGGTCAGACAGCTGATGGAAGACGGAATGACTGAGACACAGGCTATGGAGATAAGAGAGGATCTAATCTGTCGTAATCCAAAGGAGTTTTTAAGTTTTGAGGGATAGAATGGAGGAAGATATGAAGGAATGGAAAAATATGACGTGGCCTGAGGCTGAACAGGCAGTGGCGGATATGCCTGTCTGCCTTTTGCCTTTGGGGGCGATTGAAGCGCATGGACCGCACATGAAACTGGATGTAGACAATCATATTTGTGAAGAACAGTGTCGGAGAGTCTGCGAGGCAACAGGAATTATTCTTATGCCGACGATTCCCATAGGGCAGGTATGGTCGTTAAATCGATTTCCTGGAACATTGACTCTGTCTTATTATACTATGATAGCGGTAATCAAAGATATGATGTACAGCTTTCGGAGAAGAGGATTCCAACTGGTATTTATTCACAGCCATCACTATGGTAATGTACCCGCTGTGAAACAAGCGGTTCGTGAATGTTACGATGAATTTCAGAACATGAAAATGGTGATTCTGGAGGAACGCCAGAGCATGAGGGAGAAGGCCAGAGAAGTTTGTACCTCGCCGTTTGCTCATCCGGTTTTCTGGCATGCATGTGAGGTGGAGACATCACAGGCTTTGGAGTGTTGTCCGGATAGGGTTTATATGGAGAGAGCAATTTGTGATTATCCGAATTTTCAAAAAGATTTTGACAGTACACCCACCTATTGGGATGAAGTAACGAAAACTGGAGTCATGGGGGATGCAACTGCCGGAACGAAAGAAAAAGGAAAGGCGCTGACGGATGCGGAGGTCGAAGCTATGATCCGTCTGGTAAAGTATGAATTGAAAAAAACAGACATAGCAGGCAAGGAGGCAGAGTGATGAAGTGTTTTGTGACGGGAGCAACTGGTTTTATTGGCTCTTATGTGGTTAAAAGTCTGGTGGAGGCAGGAAATGAAGTCATTGCACTGTATCATAGCAGCGCTGCCAGCAGATGGCTGGATGGAATGCTTACAGAGGAAGAGCGGGAACGCCTGAAATTTGTTCAGGGGGATATGACTGATTCGGAAATGATTAAAAGACTGATTGTCGATCATGGCTGTGATACAGTGGCACATCTGGCATCCAAGTTAAATCAGAAAACGAGAGCAAATCCAACTGGTGCAGTACGTACAAATATTGTAGCATTTCAGGAACTACTGGAAATCTGCCGGAAAGAGCGAATTAAAAAAATCGTGTGGGCCAGTTCTTCCGCAGTATATGGTATAGAAAAAGACAGAAAAAGACGTTATGGGGAGAGGGATGCGGAAATTATGGACGAGGATACGGCTTTATGTCCCGGTAGTCTGTATTCTTATACAAAAACATTTAACGAAGGGTTGAGCGAATTTTACCGAAAAGAATATGGGATGGACTCTATTGGACTTCGGGTAAATTTATCCTATGGCCCTTATATTCATTCCTCTTTCCAACCGTTTTTCTCATCTATCATTGACAATCCTGCAATTGGTGTTGCAAGTAAAGTACCTTATTCAGATACGATGTTTGATTTCCAGTATGCAGGAGACATAGCGGACACCTTTCGAGCTGCGCTGGTAGCACCTCCCACTAAGCATGGTATTTTTAATACGAGGGGAGAGTACAGATCTGTAGGGGATGCGATTGATTATATCAGAAAGATACTTCCAGAGGCCGATATTCAGCCAGCTGGCGGGGATATGGGAATCCCATTTCATTTTGATACATCTGCTCTTGAAAGAGAAATTGGATATTTACCGTCACATACTATGGAACAGGGGCTCTTAAAAAGCATAAACATGGTCCGGAAAAGCAGCGGGCTGAAAGAACTGCAATGAAAACAGAAGATGGAGGCCGTCTTCTGAAGGCTTTATTTGGAACATTTCTGTTTGCAGCGGGAATGAATCTATTGATTGTACCAGCCGGATTATATAGTGGCGGGTTAATGGGAATCAGCCAAATGATCAGAACTGCTTTGAGTGGGATTCTGCCAGTAAAGTTTGGTAATACAGACGCAGCCGGTATTATTTTTTTCCTTATAAATGTCCCATTACTTATCTTTGCATGGAAAATGATTGGAAGACGCTTTTTATATAAAACGATTTTTTGTGTGTTTATGCAGACTATTTTTCTGACTGTCCTTCCGGTCAACTATTCAATGATTAAAGATAATCCGTTTGCAGCAGCAGTAGTGGGCGGCATTATCTGCGGGTATGGTGTTGGACTGACATTAAGAGAGGGTGGTTCTGGTGGCGGACAGGATGTGTTGGGGCTATGTCTGATGAAACATAATAACCGGCTGAGTGTGGGAAAGATCGCTTTATTTATTAATCTGGTTGTGTATTTGTGGTGTGCATTTCAATATCAGCTGGAAACTGTGGTCTATTCCATTGTTTACGTGTGTGTTTCTTCAATAGTAACAGACCTGATTCATTTGCAGAACCGCTGTATGGGGGTAATCGTAGTTACAGAAGATTGTGAAATGGTAAACTGGATTATCGATCAATATAATCGAACGGCAACTCTTTTGAAAGGCGAGGGAGGGTACAGCGGAAAATCGTATTATGTTGTTTATACAGTTTTATCAGGACATGAAGCAAGAATGCTGGAGGAATATGTGAAAAGAAATCGTATGAAAGCATTTATTACTTTTACTGAGATCAAACGCATCTGTGGTACTTTTGAAAAGCATCTGCAGGCAGGAGGGGAGAAGGAATAATGAAGATTATGCTGGTTAACGGCAGTCCTCATGAGAATGGAAGTACGGCAAGAGCACTAAAGGAAGCACAATCTGTATTTAAAAAGCATGAAATAGCTGCCACGATATTCTGGATAGGTATAGAACCGATAGCAGGCTGCACTGCCTGTAAAACGTGTCAGTCCACAGGGCGATGTTACCAAAAAGATCAGGTGAATGCATTTCTGGAGAAGGCGGAAGATACGGATGGATTTGTTTTTGCCTCACCTGTGTATTTTGCAGGGATTACCGGTCCGCTTAAATGTTTTATGGATCGGGTATTTTACTGTGGTGTTTTTTCCGGGAAACCTGCGGCAGCCATAGTTAGTTGCAGGAGAGGGGGGGCAAGTACGGCATTTGACCAGATTAATAAGTATTTTCAGATAAGAAATATGCCGGTAGTATCCTCTCAGTACTGGAATCTAATTCATGGAAATGGCAATCGTCCCGATGAAACGGAAATGGATCTGGAAGGTCTGCAGACGATCAGAACAATGGCAGAAAATATGGTATGGCTTCTGAAATCTTTAAAAGCAGGGGGATATGAGCTGCCGCAGTATGAAAAAAGAGTCAGAACTGATTTTATAAGGGGAAGAGAAATATAAAAGAGACAGGCCTCATTTTCGGAGAGGAGGCCTGCCTCTTTTTATATTTCATACGGGAGTAAGAGACTGCTATTGACAAAGTAATAAGATGAGGATTATAATATGTATATACACGGTGTATGTACATATATCTAAAACACATCACACTCAACAAGGAGGAAAAGACATGCTATACCAAAGCGATTACATGGAAGAAAAAGCAATTCTCCAGACAGCCGCCCGAATGTGTGCGGCTGCGAGAACGGCGCCCAAAGCCCATGGCAGGGACACCCTGCATACGCTGGTGCTGACTGGAGAGGAGAAAGAGAATCTGGCGAAGAAAATGGAAGAAGTCGGCAGACGTGAGATGGGGGACGGAATGAACACATGGTATGGCCGCGACGCCGGCAATGTCCGCGCAGCCCAGGCCGTTGTTTTAATTGGAACAGAAAGAAAGCAGCGCGGCGTCCCTCACTGTGGTTACTGCGGGTTTGGAGACTGTGGCGGCTGTAAAGATTCCGGCGGAAACTGTGCTTATACCTATGTCGATCTCGGTATAGCAGTCTCATCGGCGGTTTCGGCTGCCGCATCGGATAAGACGGACTGCCGCATCATGTACTCCGTGGGAAACACAGCCGCCGAGATGGAGTACGGACACGATGCGGTGTGGCTGGGTATTCCGATATCCATCTCTGGTAAAAATATTTTCTTTGACCGCGGAGTTGTTCACGCGTAAAATAAAGGACAGAAGGAGAGATTGCTTATGTCTAAATTGTATAACAGTACCTGCTACTGCACGAATCTGAGAAGAAGTGCCAACGCGATGTCCGAGTTCTATGATTCGGCCTTAAAAGAGGCGGAGCTGACCATCTCACAGTACTATCTTCTGGTCAATTTATCGAGACTCGGAAAGGCAAACATCACGCACTGGTCCGAGCAGGTGGGGCTGGATCGGAGTACGATGGTCAGGAATATCAAACCGCTCCAGTCCCGCGGTTTAATCGAAGGGGCAGAAGGCCATGGAAAGACCTTCACCCTGTCGGAGAAAGGCCGGCACGCCCTGGATACAGCAACGGTCATCTGGCAGCAGATGCAGGAAAAGATGGAACAATTCCTGGGAAAAGAGGATGCCGATGCCATCCTGCGGATCGGCAGCAGGCTGCAGGATCTGAAGGATTAAATGATTCTAAAAGTTTTGTTTTTTCACCATAATCCTTGCCATTCCGGCCGCCAGGAATTCGGCGATCGGGAAGCATACCCAGATACCGACCGGCCCCCAGATACGTGACAGGATAAATCCCAAAGGTATAATGATGACAATTTGCCGTATCAATGAGATGAGCAGGGATTTCTTCCCGCATCCCAACGCTTCAAACAGTCCGGCGTAGACGACGCTGACCGTCGATACAATAAAGCCGAGGCTGATAATACGCAGAGCCGTGCTTCCCGGGCCAATGAGTGCCGGATCATCAATAAAAACAGCGAAGATCTGCTGAGGGAAGACAAGGGCTGCCAGAGTTCCGGCTGTCATAATGGCGACAACCAGCAGCATACTGCATCGGATAATTTTATGAAGCCTTTCCTTTTCCCCGGCTCCGTAATTATAGCCCGCGATAGGCCTGAGCGCCTGAACGATGCCGGAAGCAGGCGTGTATAAGAACGTCTGCAGCTTTAAGTAAATACCGAGGATTGCTACATAAATATCAGAAAATCCCGCAAGCATGAAATTTAAGATTCCCGACATGAGGGAAGGCGCGGCCAGCATTAAGGAAGACGGTATTCCAACGCTGTATATCTGTAAAATGGTACTCTTATCAAAAGAAAAGTATTTCGGGCTGATCTTAATTCCGATATCCTTTCTGCCGTAGATGATCAGATAAACAAACAGAGAACAGAACTGCCCGGTCACGGTTGCCACCGCAGCGCCCGTGACCCCCATTGCAGGAAGGCCGAACAGCCCGAAAATCAGGATCGGATCGAGAATAATATTGGTGATGCATCCCACCAGCAGTGAAATCATGGTCAGGAACATGGCTCCCACAGACTGGAAGATCTTCTCAAAGCAAATATGAATCAGGCTTCCCGCAGAGAAACACAGGACGATATAAGAGTAGCGGCAGGCCCATGCAAGCGTCTGCGGATCGGAGGTGAATATGGAAAGGAATGGCTTCGTCACCAGTAAACCGAAGATAATGATCAGGATACAGTGAATAAAGGTAAGCCCCATTCCGATGGAGGCGGCTTTATTGGCTTCCTCCGGCTTCTGTTCCCCCAGTTTTCTGGCGATGACGGAGTTAATTCCCACGCCGACGCCGACGGAAAGAGACAGGACAATATTTTGAAGCGGGTATACGAGAGAGACCGCGGTCAGGGCCTCCGTTCCCAGCCGGGCCACGAAAATACTGTCTACAATGTTGTAAAGTGACTGGATTAGCATGGACAGCACCATAGGCGCCGCCATGGAAAGTAAAAGCGGAAATACCGGCTTTGTCTTCATAAAATCCTGTTTGTTCTGCATAAAATAACCTCCCTGAATCATCAATGACTGAAAACTGCTGAAAAATGGCAACAAAAAAACCATATGGTGGGCTGTTTAGTTCCAGAAACAGTAAACCATATGGTTCATTAAAATGGGGACAACGTCTTATTCAATTTTATCTTCTTAAGGCATAATAACACATGAAAAATCAGGTGTCAATCGTTTTTTCACGATTTATTCGGCATCTTCCCCGTAGAGCTCCGTCTCAATGATTCGAACTGCATCGGCAATACAGTCATTGCAGGAGCGGAGTACGCGGCCGGTATCCACGCCCTTTAATTCGCGGCAGATCACACTTCCGTTCTGATCCTTAAACTCATTTAAACACTGTCTGGCGGCTTTGTAGGAGACCGCCTTGGAATCCGGATGATCTAGATGGACCGTACTGTTTTTCATACCGGCCAGAAGGGCTGCGGCACCGATAGCCCCGCAGGTTCCATCCATGCTGCCCATACCCAGCCCCATACCTTCTGTTATGCGGAACATGGTTTCCTCATCAAATCCCAGCTCGTCACAGAATGTACATGCAACAGACTGAGAGCAGTTATAACCGCGGTTATGTCTGCTCAGCGCTTTCTGTACTTTTTTTTCTATTTTATCTGACATAATAGTTCCTCCTGTAATCAGCAATAATTAAACTGTAACCAATATGATAACACTTACAAAGGAAAATGTCAATTGCAAAAGAAAATATCAAATATCGTGACTCAACTCCTGGCTGCATGCCTGAAAAGCCGGGCAAATATCATATGGAATAAGAGGCCGCCTGCGCAGATGGAAAGGAGATAAATGATGTTTCCCGGCAGCACCCCCAGCTTTTGTGAAATGGTGTAAAATACAGCCTGATTATTGGGATAGTAGGGGGAGATGTAGAACATATCCGCCTGCCCGAGCGGTTTGGCCGTCACATTAATCAGTGTAGCGATTCCACAGCAGATCAGAAACAGCGGCAGTGTGCTGACGTAACCGGTAAAACTGGAATCGGATTCATGGGAAAATCCGATCAAAAGACCGATAAAGATCAGCAGGATATGCCACAGCAATCCGTGCAGCGTCAAAAACCAGTAAGGATGAAGCAGGCCGGAAGGCTCCGCCAGAGCCATAATACCTCCCAAAAGGTTAAAATCCTGCATAAAGGTCAGGATGATCAACTGCAGCCTCCTGTTTTTTACGAGGGGCAGAAGCAGGCAGAAATACATGGGTAGGCTGCACAGCTGAAATGGAAAATACCACCAGTCGTATTGCTCCTGATTTACCACGTAATACAGGAACAGCTGCTTGTAAATCTCGCTTGCGGCCAGGATAACGCCGCAGAAAAACAGCAGCCGTATAAAAAACTTCCTCTCTGTTTTTCTGGAAAGAAAGTAAGCCGCCAGCACAGCCGCCAGGAAGCCCGCGGCCATAATACAGATATGAAAGGCAGAATATGGCCTGGGCGGTACCATGGGCCATGCTGTTTTTATAATAAATTCTTTCATTGTGATTACCTCAGTTGAATGCTCATCCAGTCTTTTTTGTGTCTTTCTAAAGTGTAATTCCAGTGGTGGGATAAGTCAATGGGAATCTTGCGGCGAGGATACACGGAACGGCTGGAGCGGCAGTTATCTGTTTTATGGCAAAAAATAACGCCCTGCTTTCTTGCAGAACGCTATTTTGCATTAACTTTCGGGTTCCTGTCCATGAACCGAACTATGAAACAATTCTTCTAATATTAGATCCCTGTTTTTCAATGGAATCGATTCTTTCGTCAACAGGTTCCTGTAGAATTTTTCGACGTATTCTGTGGTTTCGCTGATTCCCATGCTGTAATTTGCGTAATTCGCACGGACCAGAGCATTTCGGAAGTAAAGGCTGTACTCTTTAAACAAGGTGTTATCAATTTGAAACCCCATGCTGTTTAAATAACATTCCATAAAAACTGCCGTTGACCTCGTGTTTCCTTCCATAAATGGATGCGCCTGCCAGATCGAAGAAGTAAAGCGGGAAATCCGCTTAATTACCTGGTCCATATTCAGACCAGCGTAGCTCCGGCTTTTTTCTGTCTCAAAATCATACTCCAGCGTATCGATAAGTGCAGTATAGTTCGTGTACTTTACAGTTTCCCCGTTTAATACGGGTTCCTTTTTATAGATGTTCACATGTCGGAATTGTCCGGCATGATCGTAAAGATCTTTAAAAAGCTCCCGATGAATCGTCTTCAAAGAGTTTATTTGTACAGGGAATCCGGGACTGTCCAGAATCTGTGCGATTCTGGCTGATACGATATCCGCTTCTTTATTCCTCTGCATGATGTCTTCAGGCGATTCATTTTCATAGCGTTCATAGAGAAGCTCTTCTATATCTTCATAAGTAAGTTCCCCTTTGATATTCGATTCTGCAAGTTCAAATAAGTACCTGGTTGGAGTCAGGCCGTCTACCTTTTGCAGCCCTGTCGCAGCTTCCCAATAACTTCGTTTCTGCACAGTATCCTTTGTCTCTTTATAAACCTCATAATCCCGATTCGGCACGCTGTCCTCCTCCTTCCTGATTTCTTTTTTATAGAGAAATTATAGCATGTGGCTTAATCTTTCACAAGGGGATATGCGGCGGCTGTGTTTGACAGTCGAATTAAACTTATGCTAAACTATCGATAACTTTTAGAATAATTAAATGGAGACAGATACTATGACGATACACTGGCGCCGGAGAAAGCCGGTCCTTATACGGAACGGGTGATTGGAGCGCTGTCGGGGGAGTATTATCGAATTATGGCTGGCGAGGAGATGAAGGCTGAAGACCAGCCGGGAAATTTTAAAAAATATTACAGGAGAAGATTTTAATCCCCGGTACTATACTCAATATCTGAAAGAAAAATACAGCCGCCTGTATGATTTATAAAAAATCGTCCCGGATTGCCGCCTTAGAGGGATAAGTCATTGAGAATCAAGATAAAATAAGACTTGAATAATTTCAAAAATGCTATATAATGTATAACTGATACTTATTTCTATATTTATGCAAAAAAAGTGCATATAATGAGGAGGATTCATTATGAAAAAGAACGTGTTAGTACTTGCGGCGGCCGTATGCATGGCAGCAGCACTTACCGCCTGCGGAAGCTCAAAATCCGCTACAGAGACAACAACTGCAGGAGCAGCAGATACCACAGCGGCAGCGGCCGAGAAGACAGAAAGCACCGGCGGCAAGATCGTTATGGTAACGAATGCCGAGTTCCCGCCATATGAGTACCATGAGAACGACACCATTGTTGGTATCGATGCCGACATTGCAAGAGCAGTCGCTGAGCAGATGGGCATGGAACTGGAGATCCAGGATATGGCATTCGATTCTCTGATTCCGGCGATCCAGTCCGGAAAGGCTGATTTTGCGGCAGCTGGTATGACTGTAAACGAAGACCGTTTAAAGAATGTGGACTTTACCGATACCTACGCACAGGCTGCTCAGGTAATCATTGTTACGAAAGACAGCCCGATCACTTCTCCGGATGATTTAACAGGCAAGAAGATCGGTGTTCAGACCGGTACGACCGGCGATATCTACGCGGACGACGTCGAGAACGCGGAAGTACAGAGATTTAACAAGGGCATGGAAGCGGTTATGGCTTTAAACCAGGGCAAGATCGACGCGGTTATCATCGACCGTGAGCCTGCGAAGGTGTTCGTGAAAGAGAACGAAGGCTTAAAGATCTTAGACGAAGCATTTACAGAGGAAGAGTATGCAATCGCTGTAAAGAAGGGCAACACCGAACTGCTTGATAAGATGAATGCCGCGATCAAGGAATTAAAGGAATCCGGCGAGTTACAGAAGATCGTAGATAAGTATATTACCGCAGAATAATATAAAGGAAGAGTGCCATGTGGGAAAAATTAGTCGCTGACTTTTATCAGAATTTTATAGAGGACAACCGCTGGAAATACATCACGGATGGTCTGCAGAATACCCTGAAAATTACATTTTTTGCAGTTCTCATCGGAATCGTGCTGGGATTTCTGGTTGCTATTATCCGTTCTACTTACGAGAACACTCACAGGCTGAAGATACTGAATGCAGTCTGCAGCGTATATCTGACGGTAATCCGCGGAACGCCGGTGGTTGTTCAGCTGATGATCGTATACTTTGTTGTCTTTGTCACGGTTAATCCGGGTATGGTCCCGACGGCGATTCTGGCCTTCGGTATCAACTCCGGCGCCTACGTGGCCGAAATCTTCCGAAGCGGCATCAGCTCCATCGAGAGAGGCCAGTTTGAGGCCGGGCGAAGCTTAGGCTTCAATTACGCGCAGACCATGTGGTATATCATCATGCCGCAGGCATTTAAAAACGTGGTACCGACGCTGGCCAACGAGTTTATCGTGCTGCTGAAGGAGACTTCCGTAGCCGGTTACATCGGTCTGCAGGATCTGACCAAGGGCGGCGACATCATTAAGAGCCGTACGTATTCCGCGTTCATGCCGCTGATCGCGGTGGCTCTGATTTATCTTTGCATGGTTATGATCTTTTCTTACCTTGTAAAATTACTGGAGAGGAGGCTGCGCAGAAGTGAGCACTAGAGAAAATCGTATAGAAGAGCCTCTGATTCAGGTACAGAACTTAGGCAAGAAATTCGGAAGCATGGAGGTCTTAAAGGACATCACGGTTGACATTTATAAAGGTGATGTCGTGTGTGTAATCGGACCCTCCGGATCCGGAAAGAGTACCTTCCTCCGCTGTTTAAACAGACTGGAGGAGCCGACATCGGGCCATATCCTGTTTGAGGGAACCGATATTACCGATCAGAAGACGGATATCGACCGCCACCGCCAGAAGATGGGGATGGTATTCCAGCAGTTCAACCTGTTTCCGCATATGACGATCTTAAAGAATCTGACCCTGGCGCCGGTTAAGCTTCAGGGACGGAGCGAGGAGGAGGCAAAGAACCAGGCCATGGCGCTCCTCGACAAGGTCGGCTTAGCGGACCGGTGCAATGCATATCCGAACCAGTTATCCGGCGGACAGAAGCAGCGAATCGCCATTGTCCGCGCCCTGTGTATGAACCCGGACGTCATGCTCTTTGACGAACCGACGTCTGCGCTCGATCCTGAGATGGTAGGCGAGGTGTTGAACGTTATGAGGGATTTGGCGAACGAGAAGATGACCATGGTGGTGGTTACCCATGAGATGGGCTTTGCCAGAGAAGTTGCCACCCGCGTCATGTTTATGGACGGCGGATACTTTCTGGAGGAGAATGAACCGAAGGAATTCTTCGAGCATCCGGAGAATGAGAGGCTTAAGGGCTTTTTAGGAAAGGTTCTGTAGCGTACAGGAATGTAGAAAGACGTTGTTTCCGATCGGCTTCACCGGTCTGGAAACAACGTCTTTTTTAATACTGAAAGCGGGACTCCGAATTGATCAGTTCCTGCAGCGCATCCTCCTGTTCAATCGCAATTCCCGACGGCGTCTTCGTCACAAATCCCTGCTGTTTCAGCTTCGCCATGATCCGCGACACGGTTACGGAGTGGCACCCCAGATACTTGGCCATCTCGGCGTATGTAAAAAAACGGGGGACGACCCGTATCCCGCCTCTGAGCTGCGATACTTCAAAAAGCAGATGACATAGCCGGACCACGACCGATTCCTCCTGCATTAAGTGGAAATGGATCAGGGCGTCATTATAATTGTCCGCCAGCGTCTCCATGAGAAACGCGTTAAATTCCCGGTTGCTCAGGACCAGCTCCTGAAAGGTGCAGTAGGGGATCTGGTACAGGGTGCAGGTGGTTTTGGTAACCACCGAAAATTCCGGCGCGCTGGCATTGAGCCGTTCGGCGCTGACGACAAACTGGTTAAAGCCGATGAGGCGGTACGGGCGGAAGTATAAGTATACTTTTTCCTCTCCCTGCTTCGTGATGCTGTTGAGTGCACAGATGCCTTCTTCTAATAGATACACGTAGTTTGATATATACTTGTCATACTTTTTATTGAGAACAATGTCTTTCGGCATTGTGATACGCGTTCCGCTGTCTGTGATGATTTTTAAGAGCGATTCTTTCATGTTTTCTCCGTTCCTTGCGATAGTAATAAAAGATCGGATTTAGTATATCATAATTTTGTCAAAATAACCAGATTTATAACCTGTGTTATTTTTCTATAAGCAGATATATGATAAAATTAGATCAACAATGCAGGGGAGTAAATGAGCCGGAAAAGTAAAAAAGAGATGCTTTCGGGTCTTATTGTGCCCTTATTGTTATATTTTTCACAATATGGTAGAAAAGGGGTTTCAAGACATGGCGAATCAAAATGAGCGTAAGAGAGAAAAAATGTTTTTAATTCATTCTCTGATCGGTGTAGGAATTATGGTATTTTTCCGTTTCCTCCCGCTGAATCTCCCGGAAGTTACTTCGGTTGGTATGGAAGTATTGGGAATCTTTATCGGAACACTTTATCTTTGGACATTCGTAGATCCGCTTTGGGGGAGCCTGATGTCCATCGCTATGGTTGGCTTATCCAATTATATGCCGATGGCGGGGCTGCTTAAGGAAGCATTTGGAGCACCGGTTGTGGCTCAGGTATTTTTCCTGCTGATCATGGCAGGCGGTCTTGTATATTATAAGATCACGCTTTACATAGGCCGTTTCTTTTTAACGAGAAAATTCACGAATGGCAAGCCCTGGCTGCTGATGTTCGTAATCTGTATAGGCTGCTACTTCCTCGGTGGTTTTATCAGCCCGTTTACTGCGATTTTCTTATTCTGGCCAGTCCTCTATGATGTATTTGAGGAAGTCGGTTATAAGAAGGGCGATGCGCTGCCTCGTGTCATGCTGACGCTGGTGGTTGTCGCAGCTCTGATCGGTTTCCCTATGGCACCGTTCGCTCAGAATGGTCTGGCGCTGCTCACAAACTTTACCAACATTACGGCAAACCTTCCGGGAGGTCCGATTGTTGTCAATAATGCGGCTTACATGGCCGTGGCCATTATACTTGGTCTTATTATGATCGTAGCCAATATCCTGTTTGCAAAGTTTGTCATTCGCCCGGATGTGACAAAGTTAAAGAATTACGATGTTGATATGCTGAATAAGAATCCGCTTCCGCCTATGGAACCGAGACAGAAGGTCATCGGCATAAGCTTTGTGATTCTGATTCTGGGCATGCTTCTTCCGAGCCTTTTCCCAACTTTACCGGGAATGGCATTTCTTTCCTCCAACAGCCTCGGTCTGGCTCTTCTGATGGTAGCCGTTCTGGGAGCGATCCGTATTAAAGGAAAGAGCGTTTTAGAGATTCCGCAGGTCATGGCCACCAACTTTAACTGGGGCGCATACTTTATCATCGTTGCCGCGATCCTGCTGGGAAGCGTGCTGACCAGTGACAATACCGGTGTTTCCGCTTTCTTAAGCGTCGTACTTTCCCCGATTTTCCAGGGAATGTCACCGATGGTCTTCACCGTTCTTTTAATGGCGATGGCGGTTCTCTTAACCAACCTCTGCAACAGCCTGGTAATCGGTATGATTCTGCAGCCGGTTATCGTTACATATTGTACACAGACCGGAGCCAACCCGGCACCGATCGTTACGCTGTTAATTATCTTTGTACTGTTATCGGCGGCTATTACGCCGGCAGCTTCCCCGTTTGCGGCGATCCTGCACAGCAACAAGGAATGGGTTCCGACCAAGTACGTTTACCAGTATACGATTCCATTCGTAATTCTGGAACTGATTATCGTTCTTGTGATCGGTGTCCCGTTAGCAAATCTGTTAATGTAAGTTTAGAAAGGAGTTATGTATCATGGCACAGTATGATGTAATTATTGTTGGCGCGGGTCCTGCCGGTATGACGGCGGCAATCTACGCGGCGAGAGCGGATATGAATGTTCTGCTTCTCGACAAGCTGGCCCCGGGCGGACAGATTATCAATACGAATGAAATTCAGAACTATCCGGGGGTCGGAACGATCAACGGAGCAGAGCTTGCGTATCAGATGTTTGAGCATACACAGCAGTTTGACAATATCGCGTTCGACTACGGCACGGTAAAGAGCATCACAGACGAAGGAAAAGTAAAGAGAGTCCTCTGTGAGGAGGATGACAAGGAATTCACGGCGAAGGCCATTATCCTTGCTACCGGAACGAGACCGAGATGCCTCGATATCCCGGGAGAAGATAAGTTCCGCGGCAATGGAATCAGCTGGTGCGCCATCTGTGACGGAGCCCAGTACCGCGACCGTGACGTTGTGGTAATCGGCGGAGGCAATTCCGCGGTGGAGGAATCCATATTCCTTGCCGGTATCGTAAAATCGCTGACGATTGTAACCATGTTTGATTTGACGGCTGATCCGATGGCCTGTGACAAGCTTCGCGCCATGGACCACGTAACCGTTTATCCATACCAGGATATCCTGGAATTTACCGGAGACACGAAGCTGACCGGCGTTCATTTCAAGTCCACGAAGACCGGCGAGGAGAACACGGTTTCCTGTGACGGCGTATTCGAATATATCGGACTCACACCAACCACAGAATTCTTAAAGGATTTAGGCGTGTTAAACCAGTTCGGCTATGTGGAAGTAGACGAGAAGATGCATACAAAGACAGCCGGTATCTACGGAGCCGGAGACTGTGTGACCAAGAACCTGCGCCAGGTAATTACTGCCTGTGCGGATGGCGCGATCGCAGCTCAGGAAGCTTCCCACTACGTACAGAATTTAGAAGATTAAACAACGATTCATGCCCGCCTGTTTTCCTGTGACGAACGATAACGAAATTTTATTGTAAGATAAAAAATTAGAATTTTACTTTATTGTTATTTTGCAATAAAATAGAATTAGTATGTTTAGAATGGGAAAACAGTGTGGAGTTCATACAAAAGGAAAGGAAGAAAGATTATGTTAAAGGAAGTAAACAGCGAAGAATTTAAGGAACTGGCCGGAAAAGGCCTGGTACTGGCGGACTTTTTTTCAACCACCTGTGGACCCTGTAAGATGTTGGGATTTGTATTGAAAGACGTAGAGAAGGAATTCGGCGACGACTTAACCATTTTAAAGGTTGATTTCGACCAGAATAAAGATTTGACAGCAGAATATGGCGTGACAGGATACCCAACCCTGGTTCTTTTAAAGGAAGGCGAGGAAGTAGGACGTCTTCAGGGCTTACAGCAGAAACCGGTTATCATCAAGCTGGTAGAAGAACACAAATAAGAACCTAACGAATAAGAACAGATACGGGGAGGTATCATTATGTCAGTAAAATATTCATTTGAAGATCATATTGTAAACAGACAGTACGAAGCAGAGCAGGAGATGTTAAAGGAATTCGAAGCAGGTAATTACACAATTGCCAATCCGCTCGTAAAATATAACGCTTATCTTGTCAATCCGTTATCCGCAGTTGTATGTTTCCATACAGAAAAAGAAACAGCCATCACCGTTACCGTGCTTGGCAAGACACCACAGGGCAATATCAGCCACACATTCCCGAAGGCAAAGAAGCACGTGCTTCCGATCGTAGGTCTGTATTCCGATTATCAGAACAGAGTTGAGATCAGAGCTTACCGCGGCGAGTCCAACATCATCACCATCGATGTACCGGATGTGTTTGACGGCAAGGAAGTAATCTATTCCATGGATACGACTCCTGAGTATTTACAGGACAACATTATCTTAGTATCTCCGGCAGGCGAGGATCTGGCAGTTGGATTCGACTACGCAGGCGATGCAAGATGGCATATGACGATTCCATGTGTATTCGATGTGAAGAGACTGAAAAACGGCAACTTAATCATGGGTTCCCACCGGGTAATCCAGATGCCTTACTATATGTCCGGTTTATACGAGATCAGCCCATGCGGAAAGATCTACAAGGAATTCCGTCTTCCGGGCGGCTACCATCACGATGAGTTCGAGATGGAGGACGGCAATCTCTTAAGTCTGACAGACGATTTAACCAGCGAGACAGTAGAAGATATGTGCGTTCTGATCGACCGCAACACAGGCGAGATATTAAAGACCTGGGACTACAAGAAGTTCCTCGATCCAAAGAAGGTAAGCAAGTCCGGCAGCTGGTCTGACCATGACTGGTTCCACAACAACGCCGTATGGTACGACAAGAATACCAATTCCTTAACCTTCTCCGGACGTCACATCGATTCCATGGTAAACATCGATTATGAGACCGGAGAACTGAACTGGATCATCGGCGATCCGGAAGGATGGCCGGAAGAGATGCAGAAGTACTTCTTCAAACCAGTCGGCAATAACTTCGGATGGCAGTACGAGCAGCACGCCTGCGTCATCACACCTGACGGCGATGTTATGTGCTTCGACAACCATCACTACGGTTCCAAGAACCCGGAGAAATATCTGGCGGCCAGGGATAACTATTCCAGAGGCGTCCGTTACAAAATCAACACCGATGACATGACCATCGAGCAGGTATGGCAGTACGGCAAGGACAGAGGAGCAGAATTCTTCTCCCCATACATCTGTAACGTAGAGTACTACAACGAAGGACACTACATGGTTCATTCCGGCGGTATCGCATACGACACAGAAGGCAATCCTTCCGAGGCGCTGGGTGCATTTGCAAAGGATCAGGGCGGCCGTCTGGAGAGTATTACGGTTGAGATCTGTGACAACAAGAAGATGCTTGATTTACATGTACCGGGCAACTATTACCGCGGCGAGAAGCTGAAATTATACAGCGACGGCATCAACTTAGAGCTTGGCAAGGGCCAGATTTTAGGCGAGATGGGCGTTACGAAGGAATTCGATACCGAGATCCCGTTAGAACCGTCAGGCGAGATGCTTCCGGAGAGCTGCAACGCGAGAATCGAAGACGAGATCGACCGTTTCACATTCTTCTCCCGTTTCGAGAAAGGCCAGCTGGTTATGCTTCTGTTAGAGCAGGGCGAAGAGGTTCACCGCTACTTCATCTCCACTACGGCGGTTCCGTTCCTGGCGATGTGCTGCGGTACATTCCTCGATTCCGACGACAGAAATACGAGAACCAACATTAATAAGACAGGATTAAAAGGTACCTATGATCTTCGTGTTATCATCGATGACAAGAAGTATGAGACAGGCGTTACGATCAGCTGTTAATCATCAGGATCTGACACTGTAACAGGATGCAAGAAGACACATAAAGACTGCAGGAGGGGGCCGCGATTTAAAGACGCCCCCCCTTCGCAGGTTTTCAGGAGGGTTTATGGGAGTTTTATACAAAGAAGTAAAACATATCATTGACCAGCAGTATGAGGCGGAATCAAAATTTCTGGAGGAGTACGGAAAGGAAAGCCATACCATCGCTAATCCTTACGTTGTGCTCAATCCATATCTGATTGCGCCTCTTACCGCGCTTGTCATGTTTGAGAATGAAAAACCGGCTTTCGCCAAGGTTACGGTGAAAGGAAAAGAGGCGGCGGGAGATTACATGTACCGCCCGAAATCAGACGCAAGAAAGATGGTTCTTCCGATATACGGCCTGTACGAGGACTATGAGAATACCGTAGTCATCGAGCTGAGCACAGGGGAGACCGCGACTCTTAAGATCGTGACAGAGAAGGCTTCCGAAAAGTTAAAGAAGCCAACCTCCATCCGGACCACGCCGGAGTACATGGAAGACAACGTCATGATGGTGAGTCCGACTTCACCGGCTTATACGGCGGCTTACGACTATGCGGGGGACGCGCGCTGGTATAACACGCTGAATCTGGCCTTTGATTTAAAGCGTGTCCGCAACGGACGCCTTTTCGTGGGAACCGACCGTCTGGTGGCTCCGCCTTACCATACCACCGGCATCTACGAGATGGGAATGATCGGAAAGATCTATAAGGAATTCCGCATTCCGGGCGGCTATCACCATGATGAGTGGGAGATGGAAAATGGAGATATTTTGATCTTGACCCAGTATCTGGCCCGTGGTACCGTAGAAGATGCATGTGTCATGGTAGACAGAAATACCGGAGAGATCCTAAAGGAATGGGATCATCAGGACGTGCTTCCTGTTTACCCGGTCGGCGGCTCCGGAAGCCAGGATGCACACGACTGGTTCCATAACAATGCAGTATGGTACGACAAGAAGACGAATTCTCTTACCTTCTCCGGACGCCATCAGGATATCATCATCAACCGTGATTTTGAGACCGGGAAGCTGAACTGGATCATCGGTGATCCGACCGGCTGGCCGGAGGATATGCAGAAGTATTTCTTCAAACCGGTCGGCGGGGACTTCGACTGGCAGTATGAGCAGCACGCCTGCATGGTGCTTCCAAACGGCGATATCATGTGCTTCGACAACGGCCACTGGCGTTCCAAGGAGAAGGAACACTACGTGGACGCGAAGGATAACTTCTCCCGCGGTGTGATCTATCACATCGACACGGACAACATGACGATCGAGCAGGTATGGCAGTACGGAAAAGAGAGAGGCGCCGAGTTCTTCTCCTGCTACATATGCAACTGTGAGTACTATGAGAGAGGCCATTATCTCGTTCATTCCGGCGGTATCGGCAAGCTGAACGGAGAATGGATGAACATGCCTGGCGCAGGTATGACGGCGGCCATCGACGATGGATCGGCTGAACTCAGTTCCATCACCGTAGAGGTGAAGGACGATGTCGTTCTGTATGAGATGCATCTGCCGGCCAACTACTACCGTGCGGAGAAGCTCCATTTATACGACGAGGGCGATGCAGTGACCTTCGGACGCGGGGAGATTCTTGGAAGTATCGGTATGACTGAGGAATTCCTGACGGAAGTACCTGCGGAAGACGGCGGCATGGTCCCGGATTCCTATAAGACGAAGATCGCAAAGGAAGCGGACCGCCTTGTATTTAAGGCAAGCTTTGAAAAGGGCACGCTGGTCATGCTGAATTTAGAGGGCGAAAACGGAAGCCCGACACGTCACTACTTTGTTCCAACCACAAAGCGCCCGTTCCTGGCCATGTGCGTAGGCACATTCCTGGAACACGATGAGAGAGCCGTGGAATTCCCTGTCAGCAGTGAGGGAATAGAAGGAACATATAAAGTTACCGTTACCATCGATGAAAAGAAATATGATACAGGAGTTACAGTAAACTTCTAAACAATTTCTTTATCATACCAACGAGACTGAAGGAGTCAAAAAAAGGAGGATACACTCAATGGGTTACAAAGTAAGCTTTGAAGAAGCGAACAAGATCTTTGCAGCGCTCCAGGATGAATACGAAATCTGGGCACCGAAAAGATTTGTAGGAAAAGGAAGATATTCCGACACCGATATGATCAAGTATGACAAGATTAACACTGTAGAAGAGATCGAGTACATGGATAAGTCCGATTTCCCTGCAAAAGAAGTGTTAAGCCCGATCACAGAATCCCTGTTCTATTTCACAGAGGACGAGTACATTGAGAGCAAGGCTACAGACAAGAAGCTTTTAATCTTCATGAGACCGTGTGATATTCATGCACAGCATCATCAGGAGAAGATCTACTTAAGCAACGGCGGCTTCGAGGACATGTACTATAAGCGCATGAACGAGAAAGTGAAAATTGTCATGATGGAATGTACCACAGGTTGGGATACCTGCTTCTGCGTAAGCATGGGTACCAACAAGTCCGAGGATTACTCCATGGCAGTCCGCTTCGGCGAAGGCGAGTTAAGCCTGAATGTGAAGGACGATGCGTTCGCTCCTTACTTCGAAGGCAAGAACGAGACCGGATTTAAGCCGGAATACGTAGAGAAGAATCAGCTGACCGTTGAAGTTCCGGAGATTCCGAACAAGGAAGTATTAACCAAGTTAAAGAACCACCCGATGTGGAATGAATACAATAAGCGCTGTATCTCCTGTGGTGCCTGTACCGTAGCCTGCAGCACCTGTACCTGCTTCACCACCACAGACATCATCTACAATGAAAATGCCAACGTTGGCGAGAGAAAGAGAACAACCGCTTCCTGTCAGGTTAAGGGCTTCTCCGATATGGCCGGCGGCATGAGCTTCCGCAACACAGCCGGAGACAGAATGCGCTTTAAAGTGCTTCACAAATTCCATGATTACAAGGAACGTTTCCAGGATTACCATATGTGCGTAGGCTGCGGCAGATGTATCGACCGTTGTCCAGAATACATTTCCATCGCTGCTACTGTAAAGAAGATGGCGAATGCGATCGATGAAATCGTTGCAGAAGAGAATAAATAGGGAGAGGTGGACGAAGAGATGAATAACATAGTAAAACCTGTTGCATGCAAGATTCTTGAAGTTAAGAGAGAAAGCTTACATGAATATACATTTAAAGTTGCAACCGATATTAAACCGGAGCACGGACAGTTCTTACAGCTCTCCATTCCGAAGGTAGGAGAGGCTCCTATCTCCGTCAGCTCTTTCGGCGACGGCTGGATGGATTTCACGATCCGTTCCGTAGGTAAAGTAACCGATGAGATTTTCGAGAAGCAGGCCGGCGATACCTTATTCCTTCGCGGCGCTTACGGAAAAGGCTGGCCGGTAGAGAAGTTCCAGGGCAAGCATGTGGTAGTTATCACAGGCGGTACTGGTCTGGCTCCTGTAAAGAGCATGTTAAACATGTTCTATGACAATCCTGATTACGTAAAGAGCGTAACCTTAATCAGCGGATTCAAGAACGAGGAAGGCATCATCTTCAAGAACGACCTTGATAAGTGGCATGACAGATTTACCACATTCTATACACTGGACAGAGATCAGAAGGAAGGCTGGAACACAGGTTTCGTAACCGAGTTCGTTTCCAAGGTTCCATTTTCCGAGTTTGACGGCGATTACGAAGTAGTAATCGTAGGACCGCCGCCAATGATGAAGTTCACAGGCCTGGAAGCTGTTAAATGCGGCGTTCCGGAAGAGAAGATCTGGGTATCCTTCGAGCGTAAGATGTCCTGTGCTGTCGGTAAATGCGGCCACTGCCGTATCGACGAGGTTTATGTTTGCTTAGACGGCCCGGTATTCAACTATACACAGGCCAAATATCTGGTTGACTAAGGAAAGGAGCGAATAGAGAATGAATCACGATATTGATATTAAAAAAGTACGTATCAACTGTTTCAGACAGTCAAAAGTAGCGGGAGAGTTCATGCTTCAGCTCCGTGTTCCGGGCGCTTTAATCGAAGCGAAACACTTAACCATGGTTCAGGAAATCTGTGAGAAATGGGGCAACGGCACCTTCCACATGGGTACAAGACAGACCTTAAATATTCCTGGAATCAAATTTGAGAATATCGAAGAAGTAAACAAATACATCAAGAAATACATCTCCGATGTTGATATCGAGATGTGTAACGTGGATATGGAATCCGATGACTACGGCTACCCGACAATCGGCGCCCGTAACATCATGTCCTGTATCGGCAACGCACACTGTATCAAAGGCAACATCAACACCTATGAGCTGGCCCGCAAGATCGAGAAACTGATCTTCCCGTCCCACTACCACATCAAAGTAGCTGTCGCAGGATGTCCAAACGACTGTGTAAAGGCAAACTTTAACGATTTCGGTGTTATGGGTGTCAACAAGCAGGTTTATGATATTGACCGCTGTATCGGATGCGGCTCCTGTGTGGAGGCGTGTGAGCACCATGCAACAGGCGTATTAAGCCTGAATGCCAACGGAAAGATTGACAAGGACGCATGCTGCTGCGTAGGCTGCGGCGAATGTTCCCTGATCTGCCCGACAGGCGCATGGACCAGAGGCACCAAGAAGCTTTACCGCGTAACATTAGGCGGCCGTACCGGCAAGCAGAATCCGCGTGCAGGCAAGCTGTTCTTAAACTGGGTAACCGAGGATGTTGTTTTAGGCATGTTCGGAAACTGGCAGAAGTTCTCCGCATGGGCGTTAGACTACAAGCCGGAGTACTTACATGGCGGTCACTTAATCGACCGTGTCGGATACAAAGAGTTCGTAAAGCATATTTTCGAGGGTGTTGAATTCAATCCGGAAGCTAAGATGGCAGACGATATTTACTGGGCTGAGAACGAGCAGAGAGGCAATATGCACGTTATGCCGATCTCCCAGCACAAGCATGCCGGCCCGGCTGAAACAGCAAACTATACATTTACACAGAAATAAATAATGGAAAGGGAGGGCGCGCCATCTACATCAGACCACCGCGCCCTCCCTGTTTCATTGAAACACCGGGGTACGCAGAGCTGCTGCACATGATACACGCTGTAAAGATACCCGGCGCGATTTGTTACGATAAAAAAGCAGGAAAATTGAGCGTACTGTGCCTCCTTAGAGACATCCCCATGGACTTCTCCCAGGCATGCACCCCGAAAATTGGTATAAAATTCCCCCTCACATCCCTTATCCAAAAAGTGAGTCCAATTTTCCCTCAATTACTCCCGCTTTTTTTATCGTTATATTTTCCCGTTTCAATACATCTGTTACAAAACCCCTGTTTTATACATCTGTTCTAAATGAGAATTTTATGATAAAATAGACAGGTCTTAAAACACAGAAAGAAGAGGAAGAGAATGGCATATTTCCCATTTTTTATGGATATAGAGGGGCAGCGATGCTTAATCGTCGGAGGCGGAATCGTTGCCTGCCGGAAGGTAGAGGTTCTTTTGGACTACGGACCGGAGATCGTCGTCGTGTCCCCTGAGATGACGGACCGTATGGTACGGTACGGCGAAACTGCGGACGGTAAGGTAACGCTTCTTTGCCGGGAGTATCAGGAGGAAGACTTAGACGGCGTGGATTTTGTGGTCGCGGCCACGGCGGATGAAGAACTGAACCGGCGGATTTCCCTGGTCTGCAGAGAACGGCGGATTCCGGTGAATGTGGTGGATGTCAGGGAGGAATGCAGCTTCATTTTCCCGGCTCTGATCAAGGACGAGGATATTACCGTGGGAATCTCCACCGGCGGAAGCAGCCCCACCATCGCACAGTATTTAAAGGCAAAATTCCGTGCGGCGATTCCGGAGGGCTTCGGGAGACTGGCTGCAGAACTGGGGACGTACCGGGAGCTGGTGAAGGAGCGGGTGCCCATCCTTTCTGTCAGAACCGCGGTCTTTAAAGAGATGGTTGAGGAAGGAATCCGTCAGGGCGGAACATTTACCAGGGAACAGGCAGAGCAGTTGATTGACAGAAAGTTAGAGGAATTGGAGAAAGACCATGAATAAGATGATTCGTATCGGGACGAGAAAGAGCGCTCTGGCGATGGTACAGACAGAACTGGTGGCGGAAGCGCTGAAACGCGTCCAGCCGGGACTTTTGGTCGAGACAGTGACGAAAGTGACGGAAGGGGACCGCATCTTAAATAAGCCCCTGCTGGAGTTTGGCGGAAAGGGCGTCTTTGTGACGGAATTCGAGCAGGCGCTGTTAAAGGGCGAGATTGACTTTGCGGTACACAGCGCCAAGGATCTCCCCATGGATTTAGAGGATGGACTGGGGATCGTGGCCGTGCCTCCGAGAGAGGACCCGAGAGACGTGCTGATGACGCCTACAGGAACCGACTTAAGCGCGAAAAAGGAGATTGTTATCGGCACCTCCAGCTTACGACGGAGGCTTCAGATCGAGGCGCTGGGAAAGAAGCTGTGGCTCGGTTCAGTTGTGCGGTGCGAAGATATCCGGGGAAATATCCAGACGAGGATCAGAAAGATGGATGAAGGCCTCTATGACGCGATTATTCTGGCCGCTGCAGGCCTGAAACGCATGAAGATGGTTAATCCTCCGGCTGACGGTCTGGAGGAATATTTTGAGACAAATGGGACGTATGATTTTCATTACTTTGACTGTGAGACGTTTATTCCGGCCGGAGGACAGGGAATTCTGGCCGTGGAGGGGCGGATCGAGGACAGGACCTGCGAGCTGGCGGTGCGCATCCAGGACGAGGAGGCGAAGACGTGCCTCATACTGGAACGGAAGATCTTAAAGCTGCTGGAGGCGGGCTGTCACGAACCGATCGGCGTGTACTCCAGAATCAGGAACGAACAGATCGAAGTATTTGGAATCAACAGGCGGAACGGAGAAACGAAGCGTGTGTATCTGACAGGCGGGACCGGGGAGCTGGATCTTCTTGCGGAACGCGCGGCGAAAGGACTGAGATAGAGATGAAGGAAACGGGTAAAGTATTTCTGGTCGGAGCAGGCCCTGGAGATCCGGGACTGATTACGGAAAAAGGGTTAAAGAGGCTGCGGGAATGTGATGTGGTGGTTTACGACCATCTGGCGTCCGAGCGCTTTTTAGACGAGGTTCCGGAGGAGAGCCAAAGGATATACGTGGGAAAAAAGGCGGGCTGCCACTACATGAAGCAGGAGGAGATCAATCAGCTTTTGGTGGATCTGGCCAGGGAGGGAAAGAACGTGGTCCGGTTAAAGGGCGGTGATCCCTTCGTCTTTGGACGCGGCGGGGAAGAGGTGATGGCTGTTTCCCGGGAAGGCATTCCTTTTGAGGTGGTATCCGGAGTCACATCGGCGGTCGCCGCGCTGGCATCGGCGGGGATTCCGGTGACGCATCGGGCCGTCAGCAGGAGCTTTCATATCATGACCGGCCATACTATGACGGAGGCGGGAAAGCTGCCCCTCGATTTCTCGGAGTTTGCAAAGCTTTCGGGCACTCTGATCTTTCTCATGGGGCTGTCTCATCTTCCGCTGATCGTAAAAGGGCTTATGGAGAACGGAAAACCGGGAAGCACGCCAGCGGCGGTCATCGAAAAGGGCACGCTGCCGGGACAGCGCGTCGTGCGCGGAACGCTTGACACCATGGAACAGCGGGTGGCGGAGGAAGGGATTGGAACCCCGGCCATCATCGTTGTGGGGGAAGTGACTGCGCTGGACTTCGCTTCCACGTACCACGAGCCTCTGGAAGGCGTCAGAGTGGCGGTGACCGGAACGGATCTGCTGGCAGCCAAGCTGAGAAAGAGTCTGGAGGAGGCGGGAGCCTATACGGAGTGTGTCCTCAGCATGGAACTGGAATCCCACCGGTCCGGTGAGGCGATGAAGACCGCCTATGAGAGAATGGCGGATTACAGATGGATCGTATTTACCAGCGCCAATGCGGTGCGTGAGTTCTTTCTCGGCCTTCTGGAGAGCGGAGGGGATAACCGCAGGCTCGGCCATGTGAAGTTTGCCGCTGTGGGTAAGGGAACGGCAAAGGAACTGCTCCGGTACGGATTTACGACGGATTACACGCCGGAGGAATACTGCGCGGCCGCCCTTGCCGAGGGGCTTAAGCGCGTTGTGAAGGAGGGGGAACGACTCCTGATCCCGAGGTCCTTCAAAGGCTCGCCGGAACTGGTTGAGATTCTGGACAGCGCCGGAATCGTGTACGATGATATTGTCCTTTACGATGTGGCAGAACGGAGAAAGGGAGCGAAGGAAATGGCGGAATCCCTCAAAAAAGCGGATTACTTAACGTTTGCCAGCGGTTCCGGAGTGGACGCCTTCTTTGAAAATGCGGGTGAAGACGTGACCGCGCTTCTGGACGGGATTCGTGTGGTGTGTATCGGCGATATTACGGCCAGAAAGCTGGAGGAGCACGGAAGAAAGGCAGATGTGACAGCTGCCAGATTCACGGTGGAAGGCATGACGGAGGCCATCTCCCGGGACTGGAACCGGGGAAGCGAAAACTGATTCTCATGTCTTCGAGAGCATCGGTGGAAAAAGGAACCTGTCTACAGTGCGTAAATTCACAGAAAAATTCTGAAAAGATATAAAATAAAAACAATAAAATCTTAAAAAAACATAAAGTAGATAAACATTTCCGATTTGATCTTGATATATGTGAATTTTAGGTATATTTTATTACTAGAGGAATGTGAGTGCTCATAGCGAGGAGGCAGGATCATGGATTATTTGGTTGTTTATACAAGCAATACAGGCAATACAGAAAAAGTAGCGATGAAAATATTCGATTCATTACCGGGCCGTTCGAAGGATATCCAGAGGCTGGAGGAGCTGCGTGACGAGGAGGCGGATACCTACTTTGTGGGCTTCTGGAATGACAGAGGCACCTGCGGGAGCCGTGTGATGGAATTCCTATCCGGTCTGCACGGGAAGAAGGTGGCTCTCTTCGGAACCTGCGGGATGGGCGGAAGCAGTGAGTATTTTAAACAGGTGGAGAACCGGGTGTCCGTCTTTGTGCCGGAGGATAATGAGTATCTGGGCTGTTTTCTATGCGGTGGCAAGATGATGCCGCAGGTACTGGACCGTTACAAACAGATGCAGGCCATCAACGATTCCCCCCAGATCCGGACGATGATAGCCGCGTACGAGGAGGGAATGCTTCATCCCGATGAACAGGATTTTCGGGATGCGGAAGCATTTGTGGAAGAGGCTCTTAATAAGTAACTGGCGGATAAAGGAGAAAAAGCATGGGTATCAAAAATGAGGACGACAATAAAAGCCCAAGAAAACCATTTATATACTACTATTTAATCGTCATGATCGTCATGATTCTGTTCAACGCGCTGATGGTGCCGTGGATACAGTCCAGAACCGTGATCGAGGTGCCGTACAGTACGTTCCTTGAGAAGGTGGACGCCGGGCAGGTGACGGATGTCGCCAGAACGGACTCGGAAATCCAGTTTATTGCGAACACAGGCGAGAAGGACAGGAATGGAAAAGAGATATACGCGACGTATAAGACAGGCCCGTGGCCGGATGAACAGCTGACCGAACGGCTTCTGGCTCATAAAGAAATCAATTTCCAGAAGACAATTGTGGAGCCGGTGAATCCGCTGCTGTCATTTTTCTTAACCTGGATTCTTCCGATTCTGATATTCGTATTCCTTGGGAATATGATGGCGAAGCAGATGCAGAAGCGTATGGGCGGCGGCAATGCCATGACCTTTGGAAAATCCAATGCCAAGATTTACGCGGAGTCGGAGACCGGCAAGACCTTTGCCGACGTGGCGGGCCAGGAAGAGGCCAAGGATGCCCTGAAGGAAATCGTGGATTTCCTCCATAACCCGCAGAAATATGCGGATATCGGCGCCAGCCTTCCGAAGGGCGCGCTGTTGGTTGGCCCTCCTGGTACCGGCAAGACGCTTCTCGCCAGAGCCGTGGCGGGTGAGGCACACGTGCCGTTCTTCTCCATCTCCGGTTCGGAATTCGTAGAGATGTTTGTCGGCATGGGCGCTTCCAAGGTAAGGGATCTGTTTAAGCAGGCTAACGAGAAGGCCCCCTGTATCGTCTTCATCGATGAGATCGATACCATCGGTAAGAAACGTGACGGCGGCGGCTTCAGCGGCAACGATGAGCGGGAGCAGACATTGAATCAGCTTCTGGCCGAGATGGACGGATTCGACGGAAAGAAGGGAGTCGTTATCTTAGCGGCCACCAACCGTCCCGATTCACTGGATAAGGCGCTGCTTCGTCCGGGCCGTTTTGACCGGAGAATTCCGGTGGAACTTCCTGACCTTGGCGGACGCGAGGCGATCCTGAAGGTACACGGAAAGAATGTGAAGCTGTCCGATGATGTGAACTTCCATGACGTGGCGTTGGCAACAGCGGGCGCCAGCGGCGCGGAGCTTGCCAATATTGTCAACGAGGCGGCCTTACGGGCGGTCCGCATGGGCAGAAAGCTCGTGTCTCAGGAAGATTTAGAGGAGAGCGTGGAGGTGGTCATCGCCGGATACCAGAAGAAGGATTCCGGTGTCAGCGTCAACGAGCGGAAGATCATCGCCTACCACGAGGTAGGACACGCACTGGTTGCGGCATGCCAGAGCAATTCCGCACCGGTACACAAGATTACGATTATCCCCAGAACATCGGGTGCGCTGGGCTACACCATGCAGGTGGATGAGGAGCAGCGGTATCTGCTCACAAAGGATGAGGCGCTTAATAAGATCGCCACCTTCACCGGCGGCCGTGCGGCGGAAGAGCTGATCTTCCATTCCGTGACCAGCGGAGCTTCCAATGATATCGAGCAGGCAACAAGGATCGCACGGGCCATGGTGACCCGGTACGGCATGAGCGAGACGTTTGATATGGTGGCCTTAGAGACGGTGACGAACCAGTATCTGGGCGGCGATACGTCGCTGGCCTGTGCACCGGACACGGCGAAGCTGATCGACGAGGAAGTGATAAGGATTGTCAGAGAGCAGCACCAGAAGGCCCTTCAGATCTTAAAAGAGAACGAAGGAAAGTTGCACGAGATAGCAGAGTATTTACTGGATAAGGAAACGATTACCGGCGAAGAATTTATGGATATATTTCATAAAACAAGCGAAAATTCCGTTGAAATCTAAGCCCTGATTCAGATAGCGGGTGCTGTTACTTAGGAATTTATGCAATGCTGTACTAAAGTTTCGGGAACCAGGAAGCCGCGGTATTTCATGACGGACTGGTCTTTCAGGATCGACATGCGGCGGCGCCACTCCCGTGGTGTCTGCCCCATGGTGTCGTGAAACTGCCGGTTGAAGCTGGACACGGAATGATAGCCCACCTCCTCTGATATGGAGAGGACAGAGGCCTCCGTCGTGCGAAGCAGGGAGGCAGCCTGGCGGATCCGGGTGTCTGTCAGATACTTAAGCGGACTGGTCTCCATGACGGATGAGAAGATTCTTCTGAAATGAGCCGGGCTTAAGCTGCAGAGTTCAGCCAGATACTCCATAGAAAAATCGTCCATGTAGTGACTGCGGATATATTCCAGTGCAGGAGCGATGACCAGCGCATTTTCAGGCGGCTGGTCATCTTTTTTTTCTGCCGATGCAGCAATCTGACGGTATGCCCTGGCAAGATCGGTCAGAAGCGTAAGGAAGAGACCGCGCACCGAGATCTCATAATAGTCTTCTTTCCGTTCAAGCTCTCTCATAATCTTCGCTGCCAGAGCGTGGATCTCCGGGTAATCCCGTTCGTTTAAAATCAGGCTGGTCCGGTGCTCCAGAATCGTTAAAAGGTTGAAAATGCGAAGATCCGATCCCGAAAACAATGGCGTTAAGAGCCCCGTGAGATCGACAAACAGGTACGACCATTTGCTTGCCGTACCAGGGGAACTGTAAGTGGTGTGGGGAACATCGCAAGAGATCACGGTCAGATCACCGGCCCCAAACGGCCGTTTCGTGTCTTCGAAGATCATGGTGCCGCTGTCCGATTCACAGAGCCCGATCTCCAGGCAGTTGTGGATATGAAGCCGGGGAGAGGCCACGTCGGAGATCCGCCATTCCTCCCCGGATAAGAGGAGAACCGGAAAACGGGAGGACAGGTTGTAATCACGGAATTCAATGTATGGTCTTTTGCGTCTGGGCATGGGTGCTTCCTCCTTTTTTCTATGATCCCATTATATCCGTAAATGATTGAAAATGCAAAGTATTTGCCGCACTCTGACTGGAATGAGTGCGGCTGTTTTTATATAATTAAGAAAGATATTTCTAAAGTGAACCATCGCAGGCAGAGAATACTGCAATGTGGATAATTTGGAAGGAGAAGATTTATCATGGAGAAGACAAAGGGAAGTTTTACACTGCCGGGGGAAGCCGGCTATGAGGAGCTGACGCTCAAGCTGGCGGAACGCTGGGGCGCCGATGTGATCAGAGACAGTGACGGCACGGAGCTGTCGGAGGAGATCACAGGCGCGGGATATGGAATTTATTCCACCATCTGCCTCATACGTGATCACAATGAGTGGGCGAAGGCCCATCCGGACCAGCTTCAGCAGACGTTTCTCGTGACAGACCCGAAGACGGCGTTTGGCGGGGTACTGACGTTTGACTTGATGGAGGATTTTTTTACCGAACAGTTTACTATAAACGACAGCCCGGAAGCGCTCGCTTACTGGCAGGTCTTTGACCGCACGGAGGAGACGGAGGTATCCCGCGCAAGCTGGCGTTATGATAAAAACAGCGGATCCGTGGTACTTGAGGAAGCGCATCCATTTCATGACTATACGGTGAATTTCCTGGCATACCGGATCTGGGAAGAAATCTCGATGTACAACCATGTGACAAATAACTGGGAGAAAGAGCATCTGATGCCGGTAGATCCAATCCACGAGGAGACCAGAGAATATCTCTATGGCTGGATGAAGAATTGGTGCGATACCCATCCGGTGACGACGGTAGTCCGGTTTACCTCCCTGTTTTATAATTTTGTGTGGATGTGGGGCAGCAGCGAAAAGAAGAGAAATTTATTTACAGACTGGGGCTCCTATGATTTTACGGTCAGCCCCGCGATGCTGAAGGCGTTTGAGGCGGAATACGGCTACGGCCTGACGGCGGAGGATTTCATCAACCAGGGAAAATTTCATGTCACCCATATGCCGCCTTCCAGGCGCCAGCTGGATTATATGGCCTTTGTAAACCGTTTCGTTGTGGACTTCGGGAAACGCCTGGTGGAACTGGTGCACAGCTATGGAAAGAAGGCGTATGTGTTCTACGACGACAGCTGGGTGGGGGTGGAGCCGTATAACGACCATTTTAAGGAGTTCGGCTTTGACGGCCTGATCAAATGCGTCTTTTCCGGCTATGAGGTCCGGCTCTGCGCCGGGGCAGAGGTGGAGACGCATGAACTGAGGCTTCATCCTTACTTATTCCCGGTTGGGCTGGGCGGAGCACCCACATTCTGCGAGGGAGGAGACCCGGTCCGCGATGCGAAAGAGTACTGGATCCACGTGCGCCGCGCACTGCTCAGGGAAAAGATTGACCGGATCGGTCTTGGCGGATATCTGCATCTGGTGGAAGACTTCCCCGACTTTTGCAGCTATATGGAGACGATCGCGGATGATTTCCGGCGGATTAAGTCCTTCCATGAAGAGGGCGCTGTGTATACACTGCCGATTCGGGCTGCGGTGCTCCATTCCTGGGGAAAGCTTCGTTCCTGGACGCTGTCCGGTCATTTTCACGAAACGTATATGCACGACCTGATCCATATCAACGAGGCTCTCTCAGGGCTTCCGGTTTCGGTGGAATTCATAAATTTTGAAGATGTAAAGGCAGGATGCCTGAAAGGCGTCGATGTCCTGATCAATGCCGGGGCGGCCGGAAGTGCCTGGAGCGGCGGGATGGCCTGGAATGACAGTGGTGTCACGGAAGCGGTCTCACGCTGGGTCTATGAGGGCGGCGTGCTTATCGGAGTAGGCGAACCGTCGGCAGCACCCGGGGCATCCGCGTATTTCCGTCTGGCTTCTGTGTTGGGAGTGGACGAGGATACGGGGGCAAAGGTGTGTCATGGACGCTGGGAGTATGAACTGGCGGAGAAACCCGGTCTGATACCGGCGGGAGCTTCCGTGCGCGGCAGAAAGGGCATCTGCCTTACAGGCCCCGACACGGAGGTGATTGGGGAAGAGGATGGCCTGCCCGCCATTACGTCTCACCGTTTTGGCGGCGGCACCGCGTTCTATCTCAGCAGCTTCCAGGTGACGCCGGAAAATACCAGGATGCTCTTAAACCTGATGGTAAGCGGAATGGGTATGGATTTAAACCAGAAATATCTGACGGACAGCCCCGATACGGAATGCGCCTGGTATCCGGCCTCCGGTAAGCTGGTGGTGATTAATAACAGCGGCGAGGAACGGGAAACCGTGATTCGGCTGGAAGCCGGCCGGCAGACGGTGAGACTGGAACCGTACGGCATGGCAGTGCTGGATGGGGCCGTGAACGGTAACCGACCGGAATAAAGGCTGGTATAAAAATGAATTTTCCATTGAAAATCGCCTGAGAGTAGTAGTATAATCTATCCTTGTATGGAAAAGTGAGGAAAGAGGTAGAACAATGGTAAAGGATTTAACGGTAGGGAAACCATCGTCAGTGCTCTGGCGTTTCTCCATCCCCATGTTTGTCAGCGTAATTTTTCAACAGATGTATAATATCGCGGACAGCGTGGTGGCTGGTAAATTTGCAGGTGAGGCGGCTCTGGCAGCCGTTGGGGCGTCTTATCCCATCACCATGATCTTTATGGCGGTGGCGGTAGGCAGCAACATCGGCTGTGCGGTCGTCATTTCCCAGCTCTTCGGGGCAAAACGGTGGAAGGAGATGAAGACGGCCATCTACACGACGCTGATAGCCTGTATCGCGCTGAGTCTCGGCCTGATGGCTCTGGGCTTTCTCTTCTGCCGCCCGGTGATGAACCTGATTCAGACGCCGGCCGATATCTTCTCGGACGGAGCGCTGTATTTACGAATTTATATCGGCGGATTTCTGTTTCTGTATCTCTATAATGTGTGTACAGGCATCTTTACATCTCTGGGAGATTCCAGGACGCCGCTTTATTTCCTGATTGGTTCCTCTCTGGGAAATATTCTGCTGGATATGATCTTCGTCATCGTCTTTCACTGGGGGGTGGCGGGCGTGGCGTGGGCGACCTTTATCGCCCAGGGAGCGGCCTGTGTGCTGGCGCTTCTGACCGTACATAAAAGAATTGCGGAGGTAAAGACGGAGGGCAGCTTTCCGCTGTTCTCCTGGAATATGCTGAAAAAGATCAGTGTGGTTGCGGTCCCCAGTATTCTCCAGCAAAGCTTTATCTCGGTAGGCAACATGTTTATTCAGGGACTGGTCAACAGCTTTGGTTCCTCAGTGATTGCCGGCTACAGCGCGGCGGTGAAGCTCAATACCTTCACGATTACCTCATTTACGACGCTGGCAAACGGACTCTCCAGCTTTACGGCACAGAACATCGGCGCAGGGCAGGAGGAACGGGTAAAGAGCGGATTCAAGGCCGGATGGTTCATGGCATTCTGCGTCGCTGTGCCATTTACAATCCTGTTCTTTTTCTTCGGCGGTCCGGCGGTGACCATCTTTATGGAGCAGACAGGCGGAGAGGCCATGAATACTGGCGTTACATTTTTAAAGATCGTCTCTCCGTTTTATGTGGTGGTTGCCACGAAACTGATGGCGGACGGCGTGCTGCGGGGATCCGGCGCCATGGGCTGTTTCATGATCGCTACATTTGCCGATCTGATTCTCCGCGTGCTGATCTCCTTCGTGCTTGCAGGACCGTTTGGTGCGGACGGGATCTGGATGTCGTGGCCCATTGGCTGGACGATCGCTACGGCGCTGTCACTCAGCTTTTATTTGAGAGGAAAATGGAAATTCAGCAGGGATTTGTGATCAGCCGCATCGCTGCAGGAGAGCAGTACTTGGTTTTGCATTGACTGGATTCTGCTATACCGGTTTAATAAGATGATGCTCATATAACGTATTAAAGGTATTTACTGCGCCTCCGTGCTCGACGATCTTCCCGTCTATGACCTTGTCGATATCAACACCGGTGAAGGAGAGCCTCTTGTGTGTCGGCTTTATTCCAATCCATTCGCCCTCGTGGGTCCCTTCCATGATGAATTCTGAAATCACATAGTCCCCATCCACGTATTGTTTAATGATTTTCATCGTATAGTCGGGATAGGTCTTTTTTACATCAATAAGATGCTGTTTCATGCCGTCGACGCCCACGTGAATGATGGTTTCTCCGGCTTTTACAACACAGCTTTCAGATACGTACTGCGAAACCTGATCCAGCAGGTTTTCTGAGACTACGGTCTCGTAGAAATAGGTTACAATATCTTTATTCTCCATTTTGGCACCTCCGGAATGATTCTGGTTGGATCTGCTGCAATTATTTTAGAAGCATTATAACAGACGGCAGACAATCCGTCTATAGCTGTCTGTAATTAAATTTGGTGAAATTTTAGGGAAGGAACAGCGCAATCAATGTATTTTTTCAGCATTGAAAAAGGAAGAAGAAACGAAATAATCAGAAAATTAAGGAAGATTTCTGGAATAAATGGCGAAGAGTGTGTATAAAAACAGAAACAATTGTAATAATTGCGTACAATTTGAAAATTAGCAAATAACATATAAAAAATAAAGAAAAAGTATTGACAAATTAAAATACATCCGCTATAATAAAGCCAAGATAAGAGATAAGAAAACAAAAACTCCTAAAGAAAAAGGAGAAGAAACAAACTCTTAAGTATCAAAAATATAGAAGAAGGAGGTACAGTCCACCAGAAACAGTAATTTAGCTTAATTTATAATAAAAATTATAAATTAGGCAAAAGGAAAAACCGATCTGCCGATGCTAAAAAACCAATCTTATAAGATAAAAGCAAAAGAGGAACATCAAAGAGCTGATATCAAAAAAATAAGATAAAATCTATGAGATGTTTAAAGAACTATGATTGTTTCAAGAAGTAGAACAAAAGAATAATCATCTTTGTTATATGACGAGAAAGTATAATGAGGAATGAAAGAAAATTTTGAAATACGAAAAGATGAACAGATAGTAAGAATGAAAAGTAAGAGAATAAACAAAAAACATAGATGAGGTAGAAGAGCAACGGAGAGAGGGAAAATTTCATATAGATCATGTTAGAGAAAGTACCAGGTACAAAAAAACATGAGAGAAAAGAGGTATCAAGTCCAATGGATGAGATAGTGTAGAAACGGGTATCGGATGAATGTCAAATCAATCGGTACCCGTTTCTATCTGTCTTTTTGTGTAAAAGAAAATGAATAAAGATCCTTTTTCCGATGGCCGGTGAGAAAGCCGGCGGTCGGAATAAGGATCTTTTTTATTTCATAGGGTGCGCCCTATGAAATAAAAACCCTCCGGGAGGATGCATACTTCGCGCTAAGGAAGTATGGCCGATGAAGCGACCGCGCTCCGGCGCGAGAGTCCGGCGGGCCGGACTCTTTATGTTTATACGGGATTCTGAGGAACAAACGATGCCGGCACGACGATATGACTATATTCCCTCTTTCCCTGAATTAACTCGATCAGCCTGGTTACACACGAGCTGGCGATCTGAGGAATGTCCTGTCTGATATAGGAGATGCGGTGGTCGTCGGGATAATCGAAGGCTGTAATCCGGTAACGGTCCCACCAGCCGCGGCGGTCCAGGATATGGGAAATGTATTTTGTAAACTCGCGGTTGACACAGAACAGGCCGTCAATCTCCGGATGGCTGTCGAGGAACCTTGCCAGAAGCGCTTCTTTTTCAGCAGGGTCCGTGACGGACAGCGGAATCAGGCACTGATGCTCCGGAGGAAGAAGACAGCCGCCCTCCTCCAGAGCCGCCTTAAAACCGGACAGCCGGTCGCTGGTTACCGTGTTATGGCTGTCCGGAGACAGGAAGGCCGGATGCGCGATTCCCTGAGAGAGGAGATGGCGGACGGCTGTCCTGGTGATTTCTTCATTATCCGTATACACGCAGCTGCAACGTATTCCTTTTAAATACCGGTCGATGAGCACAAATGGGAAATCGGTGAGATTCAGCTTTAAGATATCCTCATTGTACATCTCGTGCTCGGTCGGGAAGATGATGAGACCGCTGGCCCCCCGCTCCTTCAGCTTATGGATAGCGGCCGATTCCAGCTCCTGATTCTCCCGGGTGATGGTGACGGCCAGAATGTAATCGGTGGCGTTTAACTCCTCCTCGATACAGTTGAGAAGCTGCTGGTCGATGCTTGTCTTCATGGAAGGCATGATCAGACCGATGGTTTTTGACTTTAAGATTGTCCGGTGGTTAACGGTACTGTTAAACTCTGCGATCATCTGGAGCTGTTCCATGGGGCTTACAAAGGAGCCTTTGCCCTTCTGCCGGGTGATATATCCCTTATCCGCGAGCTCGGCCAGCGCGTTCTTGGAGGTGATATGGCTCACTAAATACTGCTCCGCCAGTTCCCGCTCTGAAGGGATACGGTCTCCGGGCTGCAGGCTTCCATCGTGGATTCTGGACAGAATGTCTTCTATGATCTGTTTGTAGAGTGGAATGCTGTTCATAAGAGGTTACTCCTTACTTAGTATACTAATTACGGATAAGGGGTTGAAGGGCAATGCATACCATTATTATAGTTACATTGAGAAAATAAAGCAAGTCTATTGTAAAAAATATCCAAATAGGAGCGGAAATATCGAGAAAAATTAGAAGGTAATCTATTTTATACTAAGGTTAGTATATTAATTAACCTGCTCAAATAGTATAATGAGTCCAGATGAAGGGAAGGTGTTGCAAATGCATGAAGGAAAGGGCAGGAGACTGAATAAGCCGAAACGGGTAGCGGCTTTTGTATTTATCTCTCCGGCGGTATTATTTTTAGTTGTATTTTCCGTTATACCAATGCTGTATTCGTTTGGGATCAGTTTTTTTCACTATAACACATCCATGAATGCGGATACCATACGGTTTATCGGACTGAAAAACTACGTGAGCGTACTGACGAATAAGCAGTTTCTGGATTCCGCCTGCTGGACATTTATATTTACCGTATCCGCTGTGGCGCTGAATCTCCTGTTTGGTATGACGCTGGCAGTGGTCCTCACGACGAATTTTCTCCCCAGGATATCCAAGGTGATGAAGACCGTGTTTACGATCCCCATGATGATCGCTCCTATCGTGATTGCTACCATATGGAAGCTGATGTTTTCACCCATTTACGGTGTGCTCAACGGACTGCTGGTCTCTATGGGGCTTGACCGGGTGGAATGGCTGTCCGCGGTGGTTCCGGCCAGAATCGCGCTTGTTATCGTAGAAGTCTGGGCTACCACACCACTGTGTATGCTTATCTTTATGGCGGCGCTTAAAACCGTCCCGGAGGAGCTTTTAGAGGCCGCGACCATCGACGGAGCAAACTGGAGACAGAAATTCTTCCAGGTGACCATGCCGCTGATTCGTAACTTTACCGTCCTGGTGCTGACCATGCGTTTCATGGACGCGATCCGAATGTTCGATATTGTCTACAACTTGACGAACGGCGGACCCGGGACTTCGACAGAAACGCTGGCGTCCACCATTTACAAAATGGCATTCCGGTATTATAACGTGGGCGAGGGATCGGCAGGCGCGTTTATCTTCTTCGTGCTGATTGTGCTGTTTTCCCTGCTGATTATGAAGCTTACCGGCAAAGAAGAATAGGAGGGAATGATCATGAAGAAGAAAATATTAAAGTCTGCGGGACTTCTCATCATTCTGCTTTTGCTGGGCGTGCTGTTTTTCTTTCCGGTTTACTGGACGATCATCACGTCGTTTAAGACAAAGGCGCAGGTGTTCGTGGAACAGCCGATCCTGTGGATCGATACGCTCTATCTCGATAATTACATAGAGATATTCCGGAAATCCTACGTCGCCACCTTCTTTTCCAACAGTATGCTGGTGGCGGTGAGCACGACGGTTATTTCCCTGGCACTGGCTACAATGGCAGGCTTCGGGCTGTCCAGGTACCATTTCAAGGGAAACAAAATCATCAAGAACAGTGTAATCGCAGTCCGGATGATTCCGGCTCTGGTTTACACGATCCCGTACTACATCATTTACAGCAAGATTCATCTGCTGGATACGATGACAGGACTCATTATGGCATACATATCATTTGCGCTGCCTCTGGCGATCTGGCTGTCCATCAGCTTCTTCTATGAAATACCGGACGAGCTGTATGAAGCGGCCGAGATCGACGGATGTACGGAATACGGAATGTATACGAAAATCGCATTGCCGTTAGTAAAGGCGGGGCTGGTGGTAATTGCGATTCTGGTGTTTATCGGCGCATGGAATGAATTCGGCCTGGCACTGGTGCTCCAGTCTTCCGATGCAAAGAAGACGCTGCCCATAGGAATTGCCAGCATGGTACAGACTCATAAGGATACCCCTTCCGGCTCACTGGCTGCTGCGGGCGTGATCGCTATGATACCGGCTGTGATATTATCCATGACGACACAGAAATATATTGTGAAGGGCACGATGGCAGGCGCCGTAAAAGGATAAGAGAGCAGTACATGAAATTTTAAATAGAAGTATAAATCGAGGAGGAAAGCAATAATGAGAAGGAACGGATTATGGAAACGAGTGGCAACGGCAGCGGCCTGTACGGCGGTTGCAGCAGCAGGACTGACCGGCTGTAAGGTGGCTGTGTCGGAGGAAATGCAGACGACCGCGGAGACGGCGGCTGTTACGGAAGCGGCTGGGGGAACGGAAGCCTCTGAAAAGAAAACAATTGAAAAGTTTGGTAAAACGCTGGACAATCTGGACCTGGATGGGACGCTTCACGGCCAGTATGCAGGTCAGACGCTTACCGTTCCGGTGATGTCCGGAGACTTTGAAAAGGCGGTCAGCGATGTGGTTCCGCTGTTTGAAGAGCTGTCAGGGGCCAAGGTAGTGGTGGAATCAATTCCTGGCGAGCAGTTTACCGATAAGCTGCAGCTGGATTTAAACAATACGAAGCGGTATGACGTGGTGCTGGCGCCCATCGCTTTCCTGCACAGCTTCGCAAAGGCGGACAAGATAGAGCCGCTTGATACCATGATCAGCCAGTATGCAGGCGAATCCTACGATACTTCGGATTTCCTGCCGGGTCTGTTCGATACATATGGAAACTATGACGGCAAGCTCTGTGCGATTCCTTATAAGCCGGATGTGGAGCTTCTGTTCTACCGGAAGGATTTGTTTGAGGATGAGTCTTTGAAGAAGGCGTATCAGGAGAAGTATGAGACCGAGCTGAAGGTTCCGGAAACGAATGAGGAAATGATGCAGGTTGCGGAATTTTTCACCAAGAGCGTCAATCCGGAATCTCCTGTGGACTATGGTTATTCCACGAACATGCTGAAGGGCTGTACCAGACTGCTGTGGATTAACCGCGGCGGCGACGATGTGGATGAGAATTTAAAGCCTAACATGAACAATGAAGCAGGTATTGACGCGTTAAACCGCGTATTGAAGCTTCAGGAGTATGCTCCAAAGGAATGGATGCAGATGGGATGGGACGAGGCCAATCAGTTCTTTGCAAACGGCAATGCCGCGATGATGGAGCAGTGGCCTGGCCTGTGGCTGACATGCCAGTCGGATACCTCGGCAGTTAAGGATAAGATCGGCGTAGCAGTCGCTCCTGGTAAAACTCCTGTTCTCGGAGGATGGGGAGTTGGAATATCGGCCGGAAGCCAGAACAAGGAACTGGCCTGGAAACTGATTGAATTCATGACCTCAAAGGATGGAGAGCTGTTAAAGATTGAAAATACCATGGACCCGTGCCGTACCTCCACATACGAGGTGCCGGGAGTCGCACAGTCCAGTCTGCTGTACGGTGCGCTGATGGAATCCTTCCAGTATGCAAAGACGCTGGCCGACGTGGACGTGCCATACATTTCTTCTAAATTAAACGATGTGATGGAATTCCATATTCAGGAAGCCATGGCCGGGAAGGTGACTCCGGAGGAGGCGCTCGCCAATATGGAACAGGAATTCATCGATGAGATGGCGAAAGTGGAGAATTAAGACAAATAAAAATTAAATGAACGGGGATAGAAGCATGGAAGAATACTTCAATCATGTCGAGTGGAATTTTATTAATATGAACAGCCCGGCGGACTTATTCTGCCATTACCGGGAGGACGGCACAATTTATCTGGAGGAATATGACAGATGCAGAAACGGCCACCTGCTTCTATCCTCGTTTTTTGTGGACACAGCTTCCTGCGGGTTTGAGACAGAGATCCTGGAAATCCAGGATGGAGCGGGAATCGGCCTTTACTTTGGGGACGGCTGTTTTGACCGTTATATTTTGGCCGTTGTGGGAAATGGACGGCTGGAGGTGCGGATCCCCAACGGCGTGCCGCTGGGAGATACGTTTCGCTATGACGGACCCAGGCGGTGGTATTCGGCAGCGTCCGTACCGTTTACGAGAGAGCCCCCGTTCCGGCTGGGATTTCAGGCCGCGGAGAAAGGTTTTTCCGTGGTCTGCGACGGCGAAGTGCTGATCGGCAGCACGGAGATTGCCGTTCCATGGAGAAAGCCGTATGCAAGGCTGGCAGTGATGGCCGTGAATGACAGCGATGCATCTCCGAAGTCAGGGGCTGTGCTGGGAAAATACCGGATGAGTGGCAGGGAAAATGGGGAGCGGATGGCCGGAGCCTGCGTAGACGGAGAGGGCCGGCCGCTGTCTCAGGTATGGCTCCACGTGGCCGGGATTTCAGGACACAGCGGGCTTACTGATGAAGGGGGACGTTTCGATCTGGGATATCTGCCTCCTGGGGCTTATGAGGTGATTGGAGGGGCAGAAGGACGGGGATTCTGCCATTTTCCGGTGGAACATGGCGGCAGCGAATACCGATGGTGCCTGGAGCCGTACTGGCAGCAGGACAGCCGCGAAATGATTCCGCAGGGAGAATTAAAAAATGACTGTTTCTTAGCTTCCTTAAACGGCGTGTGGAAATTCGCCATGGATCCGCTGGAAACAGGGGAAGAGGAGAAATGGTATCTTCCCGGCAGGCATACCTTTGACCAGAGAATCCGGATCCCCGGTTCCTGGCAGTCTCTGCGGGCCTTTGGGGAAGAATTTCTGGCTGATGACAATTCTCTGCATCAGGCCTCTTCGTTTCGGTGTAACTGGAGAGAACAGGGACGGACAGCCTGGATGCAGACGGAGATTTCCGTGGAAAAGGAAACGAGGGTTCAGCTGGTATTGGGAGCTGTATCGGGAATTGCGAAGATATGGCTGGATGAGAAGGAAATTGGCTGTACGGTGGACTTTTATACGCCCTGCCGTATCCGCCTGGGGCGGCTTAAGGCAGGCAGAAGGTATACGCTGACCATGGAGGTTCTGTATCCGTTTGAAGGGGATCAATGCTGCTTTGGAAAGCAGGGATTCTGGTTTACGGACAGTCCCGGAATCTGGCAGAATGTCTGGCTGGAGGAAGAGAAGGAAGTCCGGATCAGCGAAATTCTGGTGGATGATTACCGGAAAGAGGATGACGGAATCCGTTTTGGCGGAAGAATAGAAGCCGAGGGGAATCCGGAGACCATGTCGGAGGTGAGCGTGGATTCCGGAACTCTTAAGTGGGACACAGAGAAAGATACTGTATACCGCCTGGATTTCCTTTACCGCGCTCCGGAGGGGCACGCGGAGGCAGTACTCGAGTTTGGAGAGACACGGCTTTCCGTGGATTTCGATGCGACATACGGCGAGGCGTATGACTGCATGACTGTCTATGTAAGGGACTGTGGGCGGACAGAAGAGGCTCAGTTTAAAACGGAAACAGGATATCTGGAGATTCTTCGTGTTCTGGCCGGACCGGTTGATTTTAATTGCCGTATAGAAATGAATCTTGAAATAGCGGGAGAAGACGTAAGGATCGAAGTGCTGGAGCCTTTAACGATTAATAGCCGCGGTATACCGGAGGCTGCATTTCAAATCTTTGGAAAAGGGCTTATGCAGTGGGAACCCGGAGCACCGAACCGGTATGTACTCTCCGCGTCGGTTGGTGGGGAGAGCGGCTCTGGGGGAACGTATGAACGCTGGGTTTCCTTTCGCAGGGTAGGGCAGAAGACGGTCAAGGACGGGACTGCGTATGTGACAGTGAACGGAAATCCGGTCTATCTCCGCGGCGTTCTGGACCAGGGGTATAATCCCTGGGGGATCTATACGTATCCTTCTTTGACAGGAGAGGGACCGGGAAGTGTTTCCTTCGATGTAAAGGCGGCCGGTGAATGCGGATACAACATGATCCGGATGCACATCAAGGACAATGAGCCGGAATGGTACGCCGCCTGTGACCGGGAGGGAGTTCTGGTATGGGACGAGGTTCCTTCCTGCTTCTATGGGACGTGGAAGGATCCGTTGTGGCGCGGGCTGCATCTGCGGCGGCTGAAGGCTATGGCCAGGAAGCAGAACTATCATTCCAGTGTGGTTCTGTGCTCTGTATTTAATGAATCATGGGGAATTCTCGGGGATCACGAGCGAAGCCCGTGGGATAACGATGAGGCTCAGAACTGGATTCGTACTTCGGCACAGACATATAGACGGCTGGCGCCAGGAATTCTGGTGGTGGATAATTCGGGGTATGGAAAGACGGGAGAGACGGATATTCTGGACTATCACAGCTATCCAACCGAATTTGCGGATGCGATGGATTTCTTTGAGCGGCTGGATAAACAGAATTACCCGGGATCGGCGTTTAACTGCTATAACGAGGAAAACCGGCAATTGATGAAGGATGAAGCGGTGGCTGATCTTCTTCAGAGAAATTGCAGGAACCCGTTGAAGGAGACGGTATTTACAGGAAAGGACTGTCAGAAAGGGCAGCCGGTCATCATCAGTGAGTTTGTACACACCAATGAGATTGAGCGTCTGGTCCGCATCTGCCGGTTTGCGGGATACGTGCGGATGAATCTGACCTCTCAGGAGAATGAGGACACCAGTCCGTTTACTTCTCTGCGTGTCAGAAGAGATTTCGGCCTGATGCATCGGGATATGACGCCGGCAGGATACGAGCAGGCCAATCAGGCGGACTTTATCTTTTTGGCGAGGCCCTGGCTGACCGGGGTGAAAACGGGAGAGGTGGTAAAGGTGCCGGTTTACGCCGGGATCAGAGGAAGGAAACCGGGAGACCGTGATATTCGGGTGCACTGGAGCCTGGCTGGTGTCGATTTTCTGGGGCAGTGGAACCGGGAGCTGGACGGCGGTGAGGTTAATATGGGCATTCCGTGGCTGGAAACAGGAAAACCGGGTGAAATTGAAGTGAGGATACCGGAGGGAATTAAGGGGGCCTGGCTGTTTGCCTGGATCACAGACCGCGGCGCCACTCTGTGTGAGCACGATGTGCAGTTTGAAGTTGAGACGGAAGAAGAGACAGGACCGGAGGCATTTTACTGGAATCCGGAGAACACGGACAGAGAAGTATTTTCTGGTTTTACCGGCAGGGGAAGCATGGAGAAACGCCGCGTATGGTGGGCGGCTGGCAGCGGCCGCGCTTCCTGGCATATTCCGGTGCCGAAGGAATACTGTGGAAATAAGATACTGCGGCTTGAGCTTTCCTCCTGCGAATGTCTGGAAGGAACGAGACTGACGGATGAGAGGAAGTATCCGTCGAAAGTTCGGATTTACGTACAGGGAGAGCTGTGCGGGGAACTGGTAATTCCGGATCAGCCCTGGGATAAGAGGGCTCTGTTTTCCAACGCGGGGGCGGCGGAAGACGGGATTGTCTCGTACCGCCGGACGGGGACGTATGGTTATGGCTTCCGGTATGATATACCGGTGGAAGTGGAAGAAAACACGGTAGTGTCGATAGAGACGGATGACGGCGGATGCATCATCTATGGAAACCGGATGGGCCGGTATGGGTGTGATCCCATGTTTTTGGACGGGGAAAATGAGATAGAGGAGAATCACAATGATTGACAGAGAAAAAATGGCCAGCCCAAGGCCGGACTTTTACCGGAGGGGCTGGAAGAGCCTGAATGGAGCCTGGAAATTTGCATTTGACGATAAAAACACCGGTATACGGGAAGGCTGGCAGAACGGCCATGCCTATGAGCGGGAAATTACGGTGCCTTTCTGCTACCAGAGCCGGAAAAGCGGTATCGGGGAAACGGAAGGCCACCCATGTCTGTGGTATGAGCGGGATTTTTCATGGGAAGAGCAGGCGGAGGATGCCAGGCTGTGGCTGAATTTCGGGGCCGTGGATTATGAAGCGGTAGTGTGGATCAATGGCCGGTGGGCAGGAAGCCATAAGGGCGGACACACGCCGTTTTCCGTGGAAATGACACCGTTTGTAAGCCGGACGGACAAAACGGCGAGAGTTACAGTTATGTGCCGTGACAGCTATGATACAGCCCAGCCCCGGGGAAAACAGCACTGGAATATTGAGACAGACCGCTGCTGGTATACGGCGACCAGCGGAATATGGCAGAATGTCTGGATGGAGATTACGGGACCGCGCCGTATGGAACATGTCCGGCTGATTCCGCTGCCGGATCAGGGTGAGGTGAGAGTGAAAATCAGCTTTGCGGAACCTGATGTCTGCGGAGAGGTGCGATGGAAATTAAAGCTTGAAGGCGGAGAAATTGGAACGGGCGCCGTGGCGGTAAAGGGAAAGCGTCCTGAATTTATTATAGCCGTGCGTCAGGAAGATCCCATCGACAATACCGTTCATCTCTGGAGTCCGGAAAAACCGGTGCTTTATGATCTGGAGCTTGAATATCTGGAAGGGGCATCTGCCTGTGACCGGGTGGAGACGTATTTTGGGATGCGTACCATCGAGGTAAAGGAGAATCACGTTTTACTTAACCACTTTCCTCTGTACCAGCGCCTGGTTCTCGACCAGGGATACTGGCCGGACAGCCTCATGACACCGCCGGATGGCGAGGCACTGCTTAAGGATCTGGAGATGGTCCGCGCCATGGGCTTTAACGGCGTGCGGAAGCACCAGAAAATCGAGGATCCGGTTTTCCTGTATCTGGCGGACCATATGGGAATTCTCGTGTGGGAGGAGATGCCGTCTAATTATGAGTTCTGCCAGGAAGGCATGGACGCGCTGCTGCATGAGTATGGAGAGGTGATTGCGAGAGACTGCAATCATCCCTGCATCATTACGTGGGTTCCGTTCAATGAGAGCTGGGGAATCAGAAATGTCCTGTTCGATCGGGAACAGCAGCATTTTGCGGAGACCTTCTACCACTATACGAAGGCCCTGGATCCATACCGGCTCGTCAGCACGAATGATGGGTGGGAAGCTGTGAAGGCTGATTTTGTGGGGATTCATGATTATGAGAGCGACGGAGAAGTCCTGGCAGAGAAGTTCCGCGACATGGAAGCACTGATGGGCTGGACTGCGGTTGGAAAAATGGTGTTGAGTGAAGGCCGCAGCTATGGCGGTGAGCCGGTATTTCTGTCGGAGTTCGGCGGGATCGCCATGGAAGATGGGAAGAAGGAATCCTGGGGATATAACGAGAAGGCGGCTGGGCCGGAAGCATTTGCGGAACGCTTGTCGAAACTGACCGGCGCGGTGAACCGGATCGGAGGTCTGGCGGGTTTCTGCTATACCCAGCTGACTGACGTGGAACAGGAGACCAACGGACTGCTGTATGCGGACAGGACGCCGAAGATGGAGGTGGACAGGATTGCGGCTTGTATGACTGGGGAAGACGGAGGGGGTAGAGAAGAGAAGCCTTTTTAATGTGGTCTCAAAGCTGCCGCTAGATTAAATGTTTTGGCTTCCTTGTGCAGCGCATTGTTTCGCGTGGCTGTCTCCGATGTCTCTTGCTGCTTTAGCCAAATAAAAAACAAAGGGTAAAATCATTGCTTTTTACTCTTTGTTTTTTTATTTTCTATATTCGTTACTCTATCTTTCTCATTTCTCCGGTCTGCGATTTCCTCCAACTCTCCATAGAGAAACAATAATTTCACACAATATTCTGCAGCATCCGCCACAACGTGGTTCTGCTGATTCCCAGCCGTTTGGCGGCCTGGCTCTGGTTGCCTTTTTCTTCGGAGAGAACGTGGCGCACGATATCCAGATTTATTTCTTCCAGGGTCCGGTTTAAATCGAGAGGAATGCCGTCGCCTGAGAGGATGGTGGGCTGTTCTCTGAGCAGAAGTCTGGAAACGGAGGCGGCTCTGATATAGGACGTATCTGTTATGGCAAACAGCTCCGTCATGATTCGTTTGAACTGATTATAATTGCCGGGCCAGCTGTATTCTTTTAAAAGGGAGACAGCTTCCGGTTCCAGACCGACGATTTCCCGGGCCAGCTGCATATTTAAATTACTGATATATAAGTTGGCAAGATCCGGGATCTCGTCTTTGTTAGCCCGGAGCGGCCGGAGGGTGAAGGACAGGCAGTTAAAGTGATTCATGAGAAGCTGGGAATTCTGATTCAGTTCCTCACCTTCCCGTGTGGTACAGGAAAAGATCATGTGGTTCTGCCGGTGCAGATTCAAATCCCGAATAATGGAAAACAGCTCTTTAAACTGCTGGTCAGACAAAAACTCCAGCTCGCGGATATAGATAGTGGTATCCGTATCGCTGAACGGAGAGTTGGTGTGCCCGGTAAGAAACTGCCAGCTCTTATCCGTAATACGGGAACAGTCGATAATCGCCATTGGCTTATTTTGAAATTTGCTCTGGGAATAGATAAAGGCAGCCATCTCTTCTTTCCCCGTACCGTCTTCCCCGAGAATCATGACGGGAGCACCGGTCTGATTCATCTGGTCCAGAGAAGGCGTATAGGTTCCGGACGGGTTGGTGAGGCCGTAGAAGCTGGAATAAAACTGTTCCAGAGCCTGGCTCCTGTCGATATAGCGAACTCCATTTTTGATGAGAGACAGAGGGACTTTCCGGGTGTTGACGTAATAGACAACGTAAGTCTGCTTGTAAATCAGTTTTCTCACTCCCTTGATGGCAACCAGCAGATCGCCTTCATCTCTGTAAAATTTCTTGCTGTTTTCGGAAAGAATCTCCGACACATAGTTTTTCATGGCGGTCATCACGGCCGGTGAAAAATTATGTTCTTTTGAGGTATAAATCAGCTCCTCCTTTTCACTGTAGACAAACACATAATACGGATAATCTTCCAGAAGCGTCCGGAAAAATTCTGCTTTGGAGATCAGGGCCTGGTATGTTCCGGCTGTCTTGACGGCCTGATCGAATGCCGCCTCGATACTTTCCGAACCGGAAGTAAAGAGGATCGAGCGCATCCCCAGTCTCTGGGCATGGGAATTCGTCACAACATCACATAAAACCATGCGGTATCCGGCTGTAGTCAGACTGGTGAGCGTATCCTGGACTTCCTCCGGATTATGGATGGTGTAGATGTCAATGGTATACTGCAATAAATCACATAGAAAACGGGCATTTTTGGTGATTCCGGGGAAGCCGACGATTGCATAGCGGTCGTTGTTGTTTTCCGCCAGTTTGATGGCGCGGAGAATATCGTATACAGAAAGCTGAATCTCCACTACGGGAATCGGGGAAATGGAAGAAATCATTTCGGCGGTGCCGCCCCGGGATAAGATAACATCGTAATCCTGAAAGGTGTGCCTGGAAGCAATCTCGGCCCCGGCCTCCAGATCGCCGACGTACACAGTCAGATCGATATCATCCCGCTGTCCGGCCAGACGCATCATCAGCGCTTTCATACCCTCATACGGTGCGATTCCCAGTATCTTTGTTTTTTTATCCATTAAAAACCCCTGCCTTTCCCCAAAATGAAGCGTTTTTATTTAAAGTGTTTCTATTTAAAACAAATATAGCATAGCAAATAATAAAAAACAATATATAACTATGATGTTTCAAAATAAAACAATATTTCTTGAAAAAATGGCGGTATAATTCTTGAATATTCCGGTTTTAATTGGTATTATTAAACAAACAAAGGAAAACGATAGAAACTGTAGAATATGGAATGTTTAAAAATGAAACAATAATAGGTGGGTAGACAAAATGATAAAACTTCTTGTAATTGCAGACGATTTTACAGGAGCCCTTGATACCGGAGTGCAGTTTGCCGGGAAAGGAATGACGACGAAAGTCCTGAATTATTTTCCTGAGGACGAGGAGACACTGAAACGGCTACAGGCGGAAGTGCTGGTGATCGATGCACAGACAAGACATCTGGAGGGCCAGGAAGCGTACCGGAAGGTTTTCGATGTGGTGAAGAGAGCGGGAGATGCGGGAGTTCCTTATATATATAAGAAAACGGATTCCGGACTCAGAGGAAACATCGGAAAAGAACTGGAGGCAGCACTCCTGGCCAGCGGTGAACAGTATCTTACGTTTATCCCGGCGCTGCCGGCCATGGACCGGATCACAGTCGGAGGAGTCCATTATGTGGAAGGGGTACCTATTCACGAGAGCGTATTCGGACGCGATCCTTTTGAACCGGTGGTTTCGCCCAGCGTGGAAGCGTTGTTTTGCGGTGTATCAGTAAAAACAGTATCGTATCAGGAAAGCGAACACTACGAGAGAGGCAGGGGGAAGGAGATTGGAATCTTCGACGCGTCGAGTGAAGCGCAGATAAAAAAGATCACAGAGGATTTGATGAAACAGAAGTGTCTGGGCGTCATGGCTGGCTGCGCCGGTTTTGCATCGGTGCTGGGTGATTTCCTGAAACTGGAAATACGTGAGGTGGAAATTCCTGCTATAACAGATAGGATGATCATTATCTGCGGCAGCATCAATGAAATTACAAAGAGACAGATTGAATATGCGGAACAGAATGGAATGAAGCGGATTACCATGACTCCGGTCCAGCAGTTTACTCCAGGATACTTAAGCTCTGAGGAAGGAAAGAGATGGCTGTACGGTCTGAAGCAGGATTGTGAAGCAGGAATCACCTGTGTGATCGAAACGGGGATTTCCGATACGAAAAAGGTGACGGAATACCGGAGGGAAAACCACATTCCGCTGGAGGAAGCGCGGGTGACCATCTCAAAGACTCTGGGAGAGATCTTGAAGCAGCTTCTGGAAATGGGGCTGGACGCCACCTTCATGATTATTGGCGGAGACACGCTGGCGGGATTTATCACCGGGATGCGCTGCGGCGAGATCACCATTTACCAGGAACTGGAGCAGGGAACGGTCCTGTCCTCGCTACGGACGGAAGGAAAAGAGCAGTGGATCATCTCGAAGTCGGGTGGTTTTGGGGATCGGAAGCTTTTAATGGAAGTGGAACAGCTGGTGAAACACAGTATTTTAGGGGGAGGAAGAAAAAATGCCGGATCAATATTCAATTACAATGCCGGGAGCTGTCTACAGCGGCCGGGGAGCGCTCCGTAAGATCAGAGAAATTACGGAAGGAAAATTTAAGAAAGCAGCCCTGTTTACAGATCAGGGAGTGGAACAGGCCGGTCTGTTAAAGATTCCGCTGGAAATTTTAAATGAGGCCGGGGTAGAGACGGTGGTGATCACAGATCTGCCCGCCGAACCGAATTGCGACGAGGCGGAGCAGGTAATGGAACGCTTTCGCCGGACCGGCGCCGATTTCATCGTGGCCGCAGGCGGAGGAAGCGTCATGGATGTGGCAAAACTGGCTTCCATTACGGGCGATGGTTCTCTGACAGTCAGACAACTGCTGGAAGATCCGGGGAGGGGAAGAAAGTGTGTTCCAACGCTCATGATTCCGACGACAGCGGGAACCGGTTCTGAGGCTACGATGAACAGCATTGTGGCGGTGCCGGAAAAGCAGTTGAAGGTCGGTATCGTGAACCCGGAGATGATCCCGGATTACGTGATTCTGGATGGCAGCCTTTTAAAGAATCTTCCCAGGAAGATCGCAGCAGCTACGGGAGTCGACGCAATGGCGCACGCGGTGGAATGCTTTACTTCGAATAAAGCGAACCCTTTCAGTAACCTGTTTGCGAAGGAGGCCGCAAAACTGATTTTTGATAATATCGAGGCGGCGTGTGATGATCCGGAGGCGGAAGAAGCGAAGACAAATATGTTAATTGCCGCATTTTACGCGGGCGCTGCGATTTCCTCCTCAGGGACCACCGCGGTACATGCCCTGTCCTATCCGCTGGGAGGAAAGTATCATATCCCACACGGCGTTTCCAATGCCATGCTGCTGCTCCCGGTTATGCGGTTTAACAAATCAGCTTGTCTGAAGGAATTGGCAGAACTGTATGATACGGTTGTTGGAAAAGAACTGCAGATAACAGACGAGGAAAAGGCGGACAGGCTTCTGGAACGCATGGAGGAGATTATCCGGCGGCTGGAAATACCGTCCTCTCTGTCGGCATTTGGGATTGGAACAGACGCCCTGGAAGAGCTGGTGAATGCCGGAATGGACGTGAAACGGCTGCTGAATAATAATAAGAGAGAGATAACACACGAGGATGCCCGCAGACTGTATTTAGAAGTAATGCATGGATAGAATGGGCGCGGCAGACTCGATACGAGAGAGGGGAAATTTGATGACTGTCCTGAAAGGTATTATTCCTCCCATCATCACTCCGATGAATGAGGATGAATCCATCAATGAGCCGGAACTGAGACGGCAGGTGAACCGCCTGATCGAGGCGGGGGTACACGGACTGTTTCCGTTCGGAACAAACGGAGAAGGCTACATATTGACTGAAAAGGAAAAGGAGCGGGTTCTGTCCATTGTAATAGAGGAAACGGACGGACGGGTTCCCGTCTATGCGGGAAGCGGATGCATCGGAACGAAGGATACGATCCGGATGTGCCGGATGGCGGAGTCGCTGGGGGCGGATGTCCTGTCTGTGATCACGCCGTGGTTTGCCAAAGCGTCCGATGAGGAGCTGTATGAACATTACTGTGCGGTGGCAAAGGCTGTAAAAATTCCGGTGGTCCTCTATAACATTCCGGCAAGAACAGGCAACAGCCTTTCTCCGGCGCTGGTAGAGCGGCTGTCCAAGGTTGACAACATTGCGGGAGCCAAGGATTCCAGCGGCAACTTTGACAATATGCTCCAGTATCTGGAGCGAACGAGGGGGAAGGACTTCACGGTGCTTTCCGGCAACGATTCCCTGATATACTGGAACCTGCTTGCAGGCGGCGGCGGTGGCATCGCAGGATGTGCCAATGTCTATCCGGGGACGATGACGGCGATCTATGAGCGGTTCATGCAGGGAGATTTAGAGGGAGCAAGAGAGGCTCAGGACTCCATTCGTTCCTTCCGGGATTGCTTCAAATACGGAAATCCCAATACAATCGTAAAAACCGCGGTTGCAATGCTGGGGTATCCCGTCGGTAAATGCCGCGCACCGTTTGACCGAATCTCCCCGGAGGGACTGGAGGCTATAAGGCGTGTGATCGATGAAAACCGGGAAGCTGGAATGGAGTAGAAAGGAACGAAACTATGAGACCATTAATTGGCATAACACTCGGTGATCCGGCTGGAATCGGTCCGGAGATAACAGTGAAAGCACTGGCGGATCACCCGGTCAGTGAAAAATGCCGCCCTTTGGTGATTGGAGATGTCCGTGTCTTGAAGAATGCGGCACAGATAGTCGGCAGAAGCTCGATCCGGATCAATGGAATTGAAAATCCGTCTGAAGGAGAGTACCGTCCCGGCTGTATCGATGTCATAGACATGAAGAACGTGGATCCGGAGACGCTGGCCGTCGGCAAGGTGTCCGCCGTGGCGGGGGAAGCTGCCTTTCAGTATGTAAAAAAGGCCATCGGGCTGGCTATGGCCGGGGAGGTGGATGCGACCGTTACGAATGCCCTGAATAAGGAAGCGCTTAATCTGGCGGGACGTCACTATTCCGGACATACGGAAATCTATGCGGAGTTCACCGGTACCGAAAAATATACGATGATGCTTGCACATAAAAATCTGCGGGTGGTACATGTGTCCACCCATGTAGCCTTGAGAGAGGCGTGTGACCGCGTGAAAAAAGACCGGATTATAGAGGTGATCCGGATTGCGGAACAGGCGTGTAAGGACATGGGAATCGGGAATCCGCGCATTGGGGTCGCGGGCCTCAATCCCCACTGCGGTGAGAATGGACTGTTTGGAAGAGAAGAGATCGAAGAGATTATTCCGGCGGTTGAGGAAGCGAGAGCGGAAGGTATCAATACTGAGGGCCCGATACCGGCCGACACCATATTTTCAAAAGCCCGGGGGGGCTGGTACGATGTGGTAGTTGCCATGTATCACGATCAGGGCCACATTCCACTCAAGGTCGTCGGATTTGTATACAATCAGGAAGAACAGAAATGGGACGCGGTGGAAGGGGTGAATATCACTCTGGGACTTCCGATTATTAGGACCAGCGTGGACCATGGAACGGCCTTTGATCAGGCCGGGACCGGAACTGCAAATGAACTTAGCCTGTTGAATGCAATCGATTATGCAGTGAGATTTGCGGAAGGCAGGCGAAAAAGTGCATCAACAACATTATTATCCCAGGAGGAACGAGAATGAGAAGGAAAATGGTATCTGTAATTTTGACTGTCGCAATGATGGGAACAATGCTGGCTGGCTGCGGAAGCAAAGCGGCGGAACAGCAGGGGAGTACAGCAAACACGGGGGGAGAATCAGTAGCTGAAAAATCAAATGACGGAAAGGACACAGCCGGCGGTGACAACAGCTATACCATGTTTATGCGAAATACCTATGTAGACTGGATCAAAGAACTCAAATGGTATGACGCGGCAGAAGCAAATACGGGAATTCATGTAGAATATGTGGAAGGACCTGATGACTTTAATGACGTGTATGCGGAGGTTGATCAGAGAATTATTTCCAAAACTCTTCCGGATGCGGTGATGACCAAGCTGGTACAGACCAATGTGTATGGACCGCAGGGGGCATTTGTGGATCTTGCTCCTTACATAAAAAAATATGCGCCTAATTTGCAGAAGTATATCGATGACAACCCGGATTACGAAGCTCTGGTCACAGATGAGAACGGAGCAATCTATGGACTTGTAAAGGAATCCCCGATTTTTACGGATTATCTGGCTTACCGTGCCGATCACCTCGAAAAAGCGGGCATTGATGTGAATTCGATTAAGACGGTTCAAGATTTTACAGAAGCCATGCGAACACTGAAAGCACATTATGGAAAGGACAACCCGAACTACTATCCTCTGGAGGGCAGAGAAAATCCTATCCGTTTTGCTGCATGGTTCGGCTGCCCCAGCAATATTTCGTCGGAAGAATCCAACGGAATATATGTAGGTCATCAGAAGGACGGTTCGTTGGATATTATGGATGACAGGGCATATACCATGGTAGAGACTATGAAAACCTGGTATGATGAAGGGCTGATCAATCCGGAGTTTGCTGCCAATACCCGTACGGAGGGTGATTGGGAAGCTGCAATGATCAACGGTAATGGAACCTTTGAATACGACTATTACAACAGAGCCGAATGGTTTATGGCAAACGGCGGCGTAGATGCGGATCCAGATTATCAGATGGGTGTTATGAACATGTTCCAGGATGAAAATGGAAAGGTATTAAAAGGGACCAGCAGCTGTAAATATAATGAAGAATGTGTTACGGCTGTCAATGCTCAGTGCAGTGAAGAAAAAATCAAAACAATTCTTACCTTTATTGATTATTTTTACAGTGAGGAAGGCATTACCTTAGCGAATTATGGAGTAGAAGGGGAAAGCTTCGAAACAGAAGGCGACGGTTCCAAAAAGTTTATCGTTGATTATGCTAAGGAAGAGGCAACTCCGGAAGGAGAGAAGAGATGGTCTTTCTTAAGCGACAGATTTACCGTTTGCAAGCCGGTTGATAATGAAGCATTCTTTGCATGGAATTCTCCTTTGATTGCAGAAGCGGCCCAGAGGATTAATACGGAAGAAAATATGATGGAGTCCTACAATATCAAATATACAGCAGAACAGACAGAGGAATTATCCAATCTGGTAGCAACGGTCTTTGATGCTGAAATTGCCGGTATCGTATCTTTTGTCACAGGAAATAAGGAATTCAACGCAGATACATGGAAAGCCTTCCAGGATGAGATGAACAGTCTTGGACTGTCCAGGATTGAAGAGATTCAGTTGGACGCTTATCGGGCAACCTTCGATAATTAAGTTTGGAAAGGAGATCAGGATGGCTGGAAAGAAAAAAGGAGGGGCGGCTTTGCCGCCCCGGCGGAAAAAGGGGAGTTTATCACAGAGGTTTGTAAAGGATATCAGGAGAAACTGGATTTTATATCTGCTGCTGCTTCCCGGCCTTCTGAGTCTTATCCTGTTTAAAATAGGGCCTGTTGGAGGTATGGTGATCGCCTTTGAAAAGTTTAGTGCTTTCCAGGGGATATTAGGTAGTAAGTGGGTAGGGCTGGATAATTTTAAGAGAATTTTCACAGATCCCTATATTCCCAAAGTTTTTATGAACACCATTATACTGGCTGTACTGACAATTGTAGTTGTGTTTCCAATTCCGATTATTTTCTCTCTGTTTCTTAATGAAATCAGGCAGAAATGGGTTCGGTCCACGGTGCAGTCGCTGAGCTTTCTTCCTTACTTTATCTCAGCGGCAGTTATGGTCAGTATCCTCTATACGATCCTTTCTCCAAGCTCAGGAATTGTGAACAACATCATCAGGAGTCTGGGGGGAAGCTCCGTTAATTTTATGGCCAAGCCAGGCTGGTTCCGGCCGCTGTACGTGATCCTGGAAATATGGCAGACATTCGGTTACTCTGCAATTATTTATATTGCGGCTATGATGAATATCGATCCTTCTTTATATGAGGCAGCAGAAGTGGACGGCGCGAACCGGTGGGACAAAATGTTACGAATTACGCTGCCCTGTATCTCTACTTCCATTATAGTCATGCTGATCATCAGCGTAGGAAACATTTTCACGGTTAATCTGGATCGTATTCTTTTGATGTATAACAGCAGCGTATATGATACAGCTGATGTTATTCAGACCTATGTATATAGAATCGCCTTTGAATCCAAGGGATTCCCGGACTACAGCTACGGAACGGCAGTGAACATATTAAAATCTGTAATCGCATTTGTCATGGTTAGTTTCGTGAATAAAATGGCGGATAGATTTGCTGAGACAAGACTATTTTAGGAAAGGAGAAATGGAGCATGAAAAGAAAAAAAGTGCAGGTATTTGATATTATTAATAATATAATCCTGCTGCTGGTAGCAGTGATCTGTATCTATCCTTTCCTGTATGTCTTTTTTGTAGCATGTAGCAACGGAACGTATCTTCAGAGGGGAGAGGTCAGCTTTCTCCCGAAGGGATTTAATTTAGAAGCCTTTAAGTATATCATGGGAAGCACAAAGTTCCATGTATGGACCGGGCTTAGAAATTCATTTCTGTATACTTTTGGAGGAACGATTGTTGCGATACTGACAACCTATGTGACCGCATACGCACTCTCCAGACCCAGGCTGAAAGGCAGATATTTCCTGATGGGAGCCTTCATCGTTACATGGGTCTTTGATGCCGGTATTATCCCGCAGTATATTATTTATAATAAACTGGGATTTATCGATAACCCGTGGGTCATGATTATTCCGGGTGCCATTAACACGCAGTTCCTGATTATAACAAAGACCTTTATTGAAGGGATTCCGGGAGAGCTGGAGGAGGCTGCTGTGGTAGATGGGGCCAATGACTGGACGATTCTCACCAGGCTGTATTTTCCTCTGTCGAAGACAATTATGGCAACCATAGGAACCTTTTATGCGGTATCTATTTGGAATCAATATCTGATTCCCCAGATTTATCTGAAAACAGATAATTTTAAGGTGATTCAGCAGGTGTTAAAAGAGGTAGTAATCGCGGATGCAGGAACGAGTACGGCATTTAAAAACGTTATTTTAAATGGAGTAACGTTAAATCAGCAGAATTTGAAGGCTGCGGCCATATTTGTATCGATGCTGCCAATCGTAATGGTATATCCGTTTGTTCAGAAATACTTTAAAAAGGGTATTATGATTGGGGCAGTAAAAGGTTAAAACTATAAAATAGAACCACAGGTAAAGGATAAAGAGCCTGCGGGGGTTGAGAGTGAGGATTGGGTTATGAGAGAATATGTGGAGCTGAACTGTTTAGAAGAGGATGGCAGACTGTATCACAATAATCTGCTGGATACGATAGAGGCGCTGATTCCCAACCAGTTTGACAGTGTGCATGCGGCAGATCTTCTGGAATTGCCTGACGGTGATTTGCTGGCCTGCTGGTTTGCAGGGAGTGATGAAGGAAATGCGGACATCAGCATTGCCGTGTCACGGTTAAAGGCAGGAGAAAGCAGATGGAGTGTGGGCGAGATCGTTTCGGATGATCCGTCCCGGTCAGAGCAGAATCCTTCTCTTTTTTTAACACCTGGCGGAGAAATCTGGTTGATGTATACGGCACAGACTTCCCGGACACCCGATGACAATCCGAATTTTAATCTGCAGTATACGGCCGAAATACGGAGAAAAATATCTAAGGACAACGGCTATACCTGGGGGCCTACGGAGACCATGTTTTCCCGGCCGGGTTCCTTCTGCCGTCAGAAAATACAGATTTTATCTAATGGAAGATGGGTGTTTGGAAACTGGATCTGTTTTCCGGATGAGTCGAGAAACGGCAGTGATATCACTGTGGTGCAGATTTCAGATGATGAGGGAAAGACATGGCGGGAGACAGAGATTCCAGACAGTGCCGGCCGTGTACATGCCAATCTGATGGAAGTGGCTCCCGGGAAATTGACAGCTTTATTCAGAAGCCGTTTTGCGGATCACATCTATATTGCATACAGTGAAGACTATGGGGATACATGGACGAGTCCGGTGCCAACCTGCCTGCCCAATAACAATTCTTCCATTTCTTCAATAAAATTACAGAGCGGCAGTCTGGCTCTTATTTACAATCCGGTTAAATTCAACGATGATACAGCTAAGACGGTCTGGCCGAATCAGCGTTGTCCGGTTACCTTTGCCATCTCAGATGACGGCGGAAAGACATGGCCTTATAAACGTATCATTGAGCTGGGAGAAGGGTTCGTCGGTGAATTTAATGATATCAATAACCGCCGATATGAGTATCCCGTTATGATGCAGTCAAAAGACGGAAAAATTCATGCGGCCTACAGCTTTGGAAACCGCAGATGTGTCAAATATGTGTGCGTGGATGAAACGTGGATCCGGGGAGAGAAAATGCTTCCGGGTGCAGAAGGCGATCCCGGAATGCCCTGCCAGAGGTAAAAAAATGTAAGAAAACGAACCTGATAAGTTCTTATAATTGACTTTTAGAACCTAAACGCATATAATGAAGGTAGAAAAGGAGGTGCAAAAGATGGCACAGGCTACGTTTAGTGTTCGTATGGACGAAGAATTGAAGAGGCAGTTTGACTCTTTATGCGCAGATTTTGGCATGAATGCAACTACGGCTTTTAATGTATTTGCACGTGCGGTAGTGCGTGAACGCAAGATTCCGTTTGAAATTGTATCTCCGAAACAGGATATTACAAGGAACGACGGAATGAAGGCTTTTATGGCGCTTAGAGAAGAGGCAAAAGTCAATGGAATACAGGACTTATCTTTAGAGGAAATCAATGCTGAAATTAACCAGGTAAGAAGCGGGGAGGATCATGAATGATTTGCTATGCAGTGATTGATACGAATGTGCTGGTTTCTGCATTGCTTTCCAGTCATAATGATGCTGCGACGGTACAGGTGGTTAGCCGGGTGTTTTCTGGAGAAATCATACCGATGTTCAGCGCGGAGATTTTGGCAGAATATCGTGAGGTACTGCATAGAAAGAAATTTCTTTTTTCAGAAGATTTGATTTCTGTACTGCTGGATACCTTTGACAAATATGGAATCTGTATTGAACCGGCATCGAGCGGGGAGATATTACCGGACAGGAAGGATCTGCCTTTTTATGAAGTGGTACTGGAAATGCAGGAAGAAGATGCCTATCTTGTTACAGGGAATATAAAACATTTTCCTATAAAACCGTTTATTGTGACAGCAAATCAGATGCTGGCTATTTTGGACGAAAAAAGATAACACGGTATAAAAGAATAAGCATTTACCCTTTAAGCTATTTTTAAGCTTTGGGTAAGTGCTTTTTCATTTTTTTAGTAAACTGATAGATTATAAATTACTCTTCGTAGACATCATCGGCACATTCACCCGCATCGCATTCTCATTATAAAAGGTCTTATAATCGGACGGCGACATGCTGCAGAAGCGGTGGAAGACGCGGTTGAACTGGGAAAAGCTGGAGAAACCGGTCTTTTCCGCGATGTCGGTGATCTTTAAGCTGGTGTTTAGCAGCAGATACTGGGCGTTTTTGACGCGGGTCTGCTGGATGTACTGCACGACGGTGAAGCCGGTCACCAGCTTGAACTGGTGGGACAGGTAGAAGGAGCTGATAAAGAATTTGTCGGCCAGGTACGCCAGTGAGAGATCCTCGTTATAGTGCGTCTGTATGTAGTTGGTTATGGTATATATTTTCTCTTTGATGCTTCTCTCGGAATTGTATTCATAGAGATTTTCGTTCCGCATCTGGTAGAGCGTGAACAAAAATTCTGTGAATTTGTTGTTGATCATCATATTTCTGATGGCGGGATCTTCTACGGTGTGGCTTAGTTCCGTAAGCTGGTTGATGAGCTGGAACAGCGTTTTCTGGCGCTCTAAGTCAAAACGGAAAATCGGGACCGGATCATTGAAGATAGACAGAATTCTGTCATATCCTTCCGGGTGGAGCAGCAGATGCTTGGGAACCATGAAATTGATGATGATGCGGTCGCTGGGAGGACCCGGTAAGTACTCCGTCTGATGCAGGATGGCTGGAGCCAGCAGGACGATATCATTGTTTATGATGGAGTAAGGTTTTCCTGCGATAAAATGATACGCCTTCGGACTTAAGAGAATCATGATCTCGTAAAACATGTGCATATGCGGGAAAGACATGTTCACAGAGTAGGAACGCGCATCGTAATCAAAATAGTAGCAGATGGAATTTTCCACCGGGGTTTTCAGTTCATTGATGATGATTGAAAACCCCTTTTCGTAGTTTAAGACGGAATCAGGGTATGGTTTCATCATAAAATTTCTCCTTTACTTTAGTGCTGCATTTTAATCGCGCAATTCAAAACTAACTCTATTTTACTATAAATCGGGGAAAAAAGCAAAATACGTAATATAAAAATGATAAAAAGAGCAAGAAGGGAATAGATATTGCCCTGTATTTTCTATATACTCTACTATGAAATAGAGAATAAGACAGATCGAAAAGCGGGAGGATATGGATAAATAAATGAAGACGTGGAAAAAAGCAGTTCCATTTTTGTGTTTTGCGGTTCTGATGTTCGGGCTGGGTTCCAGCGATTCGCTCAGAGGCATATTCGCCCCTGTGTTTCAGAACCGGTATGCGCTCAGCGATACCCAGCTGTCCCTGATTGTTACCATCAGCTATGTGGGAAACCTGTTGTTTCTGAGTCTGGGCGGAAAGCTTCTGGATACGTTCGGGCGGAAAACGGTGGTACTGTCGGTGACGGCAATCTGGGTGCTGTCCATGCTGTTAAACGTGGTGTCCGACAGCTATATCTGCATTCTGATCTCCATGTTTTTTGCGCTGGGAGCATCGACACTGTTAAATACCACAGTAAATATTTTAACGCCGGTGGTTTTCAGCGGATATGCGGGTCTGATGGTGAATATTTTCTTCTTTATCCAGGGAATAGGAACCAGCGGCAGCCAGTTTGTGCTGGGACGGTATGGGCTCAGCTATCCCGGATTTAAAGGCGTAAGCTTCCTTCTGCTTCTGATCGGAGCGGCCGCAGGCTTCCTCCTTATTTTAATTCCGTTGGGTGGAGAGAGGCGGCCGGAATACATGCAATCCGAAGTCAAAACGGAAGCCCCCGTTACGCAGGCAAATCCCAAACCGGCAGTTTTCATTCTCCTGTGCACCATGATAGGCTTTTACTTCATCGGGGAGCACGGAATCATGAACTGGCTCTTCTCGTACTGTATTCAGGCGTTCCAGCTTCCAAGCGGCAAAGCCTCGGTTTACCTATCCCTGTTCTGGGGCGGCATGACGGTTGGACGGCTGATCTTTGCGCCGGTGGTCCAAAGACAAGGAACGGTGAAAAGTATCCGGATCTTTGGAACAGTGGGAACCCTGCTGTTCTGTGCGGGGATTTTGACCGGGGAAAATGGAATTCTGCTTCTAAGCATATCCGGTCTGGCGATTTCCGTGCTCTACCCAACCATGGTGCTGCTGATTCAGCAGATCTATCCGGCCGGGGTAGTGGCGACCAGAACAGGCGCGATTATCAGCGTGGCGACGGTTGCGGATATTGTGTTCAACCTGTTCTTCGGGGTGATCACGGGGGCGATCGGATACCGGTTAAGCTTTATGATACTGCCGGCCTGTATGGTCGGATTTAATATCTGTTACATGGCACTGCAAAAATATATTTGGAGGAATGTGGAATGAAACGTTATATAAAACACCTGATGAAGGGCGCCGAGATCAGAACCGATAACTTTTTAAGAAGCCAGGATAAGAATCCGGAGAGCATCCAGTATGGCGGGATGCACGGTGATGTGGCGGAGGCGAAGACGACCATCTACCATATGGCCACGGCGCTGTCTGTCTATTTTAAGGAGGACAGCAGATTTTACCGGAACGAAGCACTGTTTGACGCGATCGATCTGGCCTGCGGCTTTGTCCGGAGAATGCAGCGGGAAAATGGATCCTTCGATTATCCTACCTGCAACTTCCAGTCCGCCGCCGATACTTCCTTCTGCTTTAAGAGGCTGATCCTGGGGTACCGTCTGTTAGACAAATACGGAACCGGCGGAGACAAGACAGAGGTTCTGAAGAGAAAATATCTGGTTATCATGCAGGATGCGTTAAAGGCGATCCGTGACGGCGGATTCCACACGCCGAATCACAGATGGGGCATAACCGCGGCGCTTTTGCAGGGAGCTAACTTATTCGCAGAGGACGCGGCGTTCGCAGACAGCCTGAGAAAACGGGCGGCCCAGTATCTGGCCGAGGGAGTCGATGAGGATGAGGACGGCGAGTATGCAGAGCGTTCCACCGGTAATTACAATGCCGTTGTCAATAACGCCATGTTTGCCATTGGACAGGAGACCGGCGAGGAGCTTTATTACGACTACGCAAGGAAAAATCTGAAGATGATGCTCCTCTATATCGACCCGGACGATACCATTTTCACACAGAACTCGTCCCGTCAGGATAAGGGAAGAGCCGAATATGCGGACAAGTACTTTTACCAGTACTTATACGCGGCGTGTCTGGGGGACGACGGAGTCTTCGATGGTGCGGCGCATAAGATCGTGAAGGATAATATGGAACGCGGGGATATCGCGCCGGACTGCTTCCCGGTGATTATGACACACGATGAGATGATGAAGCATGAATTTACGGAATACGGATTTGCGGAATCCTACCGGAAATACTTCAGACACTCGGGCGTTCTCCGGGTGAAAAAAGAGGAGTATACCTACACGGTTCTGAATGGAAAGAGTTCCTTCCTGTTTTTTAAGACGGGGAGTACGGCTGTTTGTGTGAAGATTGGCGAGAGCTGCTGCGAGAAGCGGAATTTCGTCCCGAAGACGATGGAAGTGAACGAGCAGGGCTGCGTGCTGAGCGAGGCGTTTGACTCCTGGTACTATCTTCCCTTTGACGAGCCTCAGAATACCTCCGACTGGTGGGAGATGGACCAGACGAAGAGGAAGAAGCTGCTTCCGGAAAGGCTGTACACGAGGCTGGAGATCCGGGAGCTTCCCGAGGGGCTGGAACTTCATTTAAAGGCAGATGGCTTAAAGGGGCTTCCTCTCCGGTTGGAGATCTGCATACCCGCAGGGACAACGGTTGAAAATGAACATTTTTATATGAAGGCAGAGGCCGGAAGCGGCATGATTCTGCGGGATGGCTGTTTACAGGTGAAGGACAGCGACAGAGAGCTTGTCATGGGGCCGGGATTTGGAAGTCATGAGTTCAAAGGACATTATTCCGGGGAAGAGGTCAACGACTCCGGATTTACGGTGTACTGCAATGAGTATACACCACTGGAGAAAGTATTTAAAATTTGTGTAAAACATTCATAACAGTCGCTTTGAGCAAGATATGCAATACTTTTACTCTATTTCTAACAATAATTGCATAGCTTGCCAGAATGATTGGCTATATAATATAGATAGTTTAAGGAGACAGCGAGATGATGATGAAAAATAATCTGGAAGAAAAGAAAGACATGCTTTTGGAGGAAATTACAGAAAAACTGGAATGTCTCATCAATGGATTTGAAAAAGTTCTTTACGATGATGATGATATTTTCCTTCAGAACATGAAAACCGATAACCTGGCGGGAGACGACGTTCAGAAATACCGTTTCTGGGAATGGACTCAGGGAGTCGGGCTGTTCGGGCTCTGGAAGCAGTTCGAGGAAAACCGGGACGAGAAGGCGCTTGCCATGCTGAAACGGTATTACGACGAGCGGATTGCCGACGGCCTTCCATCCTGCAACATCAACACCACGGCACCCATGCTGACACTTACATATCTGTATGAATACACAAAGAATGAGATTTACTGGGAGACTTGCAGGGAATGGCTTAAAAAGGTTTTGACCGAGCTCCCGAGAACGAAGGAAGGCGGATTCCAGCATCTCACCTCCGATACGCTGAATGAACAGGAGCTTTGGGACGATACTCTGTTTATGACCATTCTCTTTATTGCCAGAATGGGGAAACTGATGAATGACAGGGCGTGCATCGAGGAGGCACAGTATCAGTTTGAACTCCACAAAAAGTATCTGGAGGATCGGAAGACAGGGCTGTGGTTCCATGGCTGGACCTTCAACGGCAGGCATAATTTCGCCGGAGGGCTCTGGGGAAGAGGCAACAGCTGGGTTACGATCGCGATTCCGGAGCTGATCGCGATCCTGGGAGACGACTGCGAGCCGGTGATCAGGAGGCTCCTGACCGAGACTCTCTTAAACCAGGTGGAAGCCTTAAAGACCTACCAGGCGGACAACGGAATGTGGCATACGCTGATCGACGACAGTGATTCCTATCTGGAGACCAGCGCAACGACAGGCTTTGCATACGGTATGCTGAAGGCGGCCCACATGGGACTGATCGATGAATCCTTTGCAGAATGCGGAATGAAGCCGCTGGGAGCTGTGATGGATTACATCAGCGAGGACGGCGTGGTAGGACAGGTATCCTACGGAACCCCGATGGGAAGGGAAGAAAAGCAGTTTTACAAGGACATTGAGATCCGTCCGATGCCTTACGGGCAGGCGATGGCGATCCTGTATCTGATTGAAGCGGGAAAAGAGCTGACAAGGGAGGTAAAATAATGGCAAATACGAATACGGCGGGGGCTGCGCCTGCCAGAAGAAAGAAGAGGGACACGCGCCAGCTTTGGGCATTTGGTTTCTGTCTGCCCAATATCCTGTTCTTTCTGGTATTCTTCGTAGCGCCTGCGATAGTAGGCGTCTGGTACTCATTAACCAATTACAATGGGTTTAAGCAGATGGATTTCGTCGGGCTGAGCAATTACATCAAGCTGTTTCGTGATCCGGAATTTTATAAGACCCTGTGGCAGACGATCCTTTATTCCATCGTTTCCGTGCCTCTGGGCTACGCGGTGGCGCTGGGACTGGGACTTTTACTCTCCTCAGAGAAAATCAAAGGCATCACGATCTTAAGAATCCTGATTTACTGGCCGATCCTGCTTTCGACCATCATGGTCGGTCTTACCTGGAGATGGATCTTCGGCGAGAGCTTCGGCCTCATTAATTACCTGCTTCAGTGTATCGGTCTGGACGGAATCAAATGGGCGACAAATCCGACGGCCGCCTTCGTTACCACGATCATTGCGGGCATCTGGTCCGGATGCGGAACGAATATGCTGATCTTCATCGGGGCGCTCAAACAGGTTCCGGGAGAACTGCTGGAAGCGGCAAATTTAGACGGGGCAAATAAATGGCAGTCATTCAAGCATATCATACTGCCCCATTTAAAACCGGTTTCCTTCATGGTCATCATTCTCTCCGTGATTTCCTCCTTCAAGGTGTTCGCCATGGTGCAGACCCTTACGAACGGAGGTCCGGGTACGGCCACGACATACATGATCCAGTATATCTACACAACCGGCTTTACCAAGAACAAGGTCGGATACGCAAGTGCCGTTTCCATGGTGCTGTTTGTAATCCTGCTGATCCTTTCTTTCGTACAGACGAAGGTCAGCGACAAGAGCAATGATTAGGGAGGTGGAGAAAAGTGAAAACTGCAAATAAAGTTTTAAAATATGTGTTCGCATTCGGTTTCGCCATTCTCTGGATTTTCCCGGTCATATGGCTGATTATCAGTTCCTTTAAGGATGGATCGGAATTATTTAATTATCCGCTGACCATACTGCCGGAGCATTTTACACTGGAGAATTACACGACTGCGCTTCAGCAGTTTGATTTAATCCGGTACACCAGCAATACCGCATTTATCACAGTGGCTGCTACGGTTATCACCGTTTTAATGAGCTGTATGTGCGGCTACGCGCTGGCAAAATATAAGTACAAATGGCTGAATGTCCTGTTTATGTGTCTGCTTGCGACGACCATGCTGCCGACCGAGGTCATAATGAGCCCAAGCTTTACCGTATTGAATACCCTTGGCCTTTACAACAGCCTCTGGGGCTGCATCATACCGACCGTAGGAACCATGACCGGCGTATTCTTAATGAGGCAGTTCTTTATCACAGTACCGACAGAGCTCATGGAATCGGCGCGGATCGATGGCGCTAATGAAGGATCCATCTTTGTGAGAATCATGCTCCCGATTTGTAAACCGCAGATAGCGATTCTGGCGATCTTCAGTTTCCAGTGGAGATGGAACGACTATATCTGGCCGCTGCTCGCACTCAGTGATCCGAAGAAATATACGCTTCAGCTGGCACTCAGGACGCTGTCCGGTGCGGAGGCGGTCAACTGGACGGTTCTGCTCTCTACGGCGGTTCTCTCCATGATTCCGATTCTGATCGTATTTATCATCTTTAATAAACAGATTATGAATGCCAACATGTCGTCTGGTGTTAAGGGATAATCGCGAAATGGCGGCAGAAATTAAGGAACAATGTGAAAAACAACAAATCATATAACGAAAATCAGGAGGAAATGATTCATGAAAAAAAGATTACTGACAAGCGCAGTGTGTTTATCACTGGCAGGAATGACCATGCTGACAGCGTGCTCCGGCAAAGAGTCCGCAAAAAAAGGAAATGTGGAACTGGAGATTCTGCTTGCCGACGATACGCTGGAAGGCGGTGCGATGAAGGCTGTCGTAGAAAAGTTCAACGAGGAGCACAAGGACCAGGGCGTGACCGCATTTGTCAATGAGATTGCTTATGCCGATATGGAGACGCAGATCAAAAACCGTGCAAAGGCAGGCAATCTGCCGGCAATCTGCAAGATGTCAAACTTCGATACGTATATCGATTACGTACTTCCGCTGGACGACACCTCTCTTGATCCGGACAACTTCAACCGAAGCGGCGTCAGGAACGGCAAGCTTTACGGTACAGATGTAAATGATACGGCAGTAGGTATGGTTATCAATAAGACGGCCTTTGACGAGGCAGGAGTTTCCTATCCGACCACATCAGAGGAACGCTGGACATGGGATGAGTTCTCCGCGGCAGTAAAAGAGGTAGCGGAAAAGAATGAGAAGATCACGACTCCTTTCGTGATTGACCACTCGCAGCAGCGTTCCGGAACCGTGCTTTATCAGTTCGGCATGAAGTATTTCGATCCGAACGACTCGACAAAGGTCACCTTCAGAAGTGAAGATACGAAAAAGGGTGTGGAATTCTTCCTCGATATGTTTAAGGAGGGCGGCATTTCCAAGGCCTCCATCGGAACCGGTGCAGAGAATGCGCAGGACGTATTTAAGACAGGTACGGTAGCGGCCCATATGGCAGGCAACTGGGTTATCTCAGATTATACACAGAATATTAAGGATTTCGAGTGGACGCCTGTTCTCATGCCGTATGAGAAAGAGAAGGCAACCTGTCTGGGCGGCAACTGGCTGTATGCATTCGATGGCTCAGGTATGGAGGACCAGGCGAAGAAGTTTCTGGAATGGTTCTATCAGCCGGAGAATTACTCCCTCTACTGCAAGACCGGCAACTATCTGCCGGGAACGAAGGATGTAGAAGTGGACTACGAGATCGAGGGAATCAACATTTTCAACATGGAAATCGCAGAGTCGATCAGTCAGCCTCAGTATGACCAGTCTATCACAGAGCAGGAGCACAGCGGCGAAAATACAGGAAACGCTCTGCGCGATGCACTCGACCGGGCGATCGCAGGCGAGCTTGATGCGGACGGCGTCATGGATTACGTAGTGACTCAGTTCCTGGAGAACCTTACAGGAGTTCATGAGTAAGCGGACGATCATTGCAATTTGAATACTTATCATCAGGCACATGGGGTATGAAAGCTTCTTTCATATCCCAGTACTGCATTCAGGGAGAAAAAATCATGGAATTAACGTATCAGATCGGTTATGACGAGACAATCAGCAGATGGAATGTGACAGCCATGGGGAAGGAACCATTCAATTCCCCGAAGAAATCCTTTGAGGCCGAGGTGAACATGGAAGAATCCTATGTTCAGGTGGTATATCCGGTCAGAGAGGCATTTTTAAAGGAAGAAAGGATCCAAAAGGCGGCCCGGTACGACGGGCTGTACGAGAATCTTTATTTCCCGTTTGAGAATAACAGAATTGACTTATCTACGTTTTTTCATACGCCCCAATACATATACGTCCATGCGAAGGCGGGCGTGCGCACGGCGGAGGAGGGAAGCTACCCGTTCGATCTCTATACCTGCGGCGGAGTGAGAGTGTGGGTGAACGGCGGGGAACAGGCCTGCTATACGCCTTACACCAGAAATATCGCAGGCCACACCCGGGTGAACCTTTTTCTGAAAAAAGGCCTTAATGAAATCAAGGTTTACGCGGATGAACTGGCGGAACGTGATGTCTTCTTCTATTTTGAACTGCGGTATAAGGGCGGGACGCCGGTGGAAGGCAGTGTGGAAGTGAGCGAACAGCCGGAAGAGATAAAAAAGGCGGAGGAAATCTTAAAGAGCTGCTATTTTCAGCAGGACATGTATACGGAGGGAGAGGTCCGTCTCTGCTACGACCGGACACTTCTGGACGGCGACACCAGGGTGTACTTAACTTCAAGTCCCTGCGGAACGGGAATGCAGCTTTCCGATATAGAACATTCGGAAATGACGCTGAAAAAGGATGAGGATTACCTGGTATTTGCTGAGACAGAGGAAAGCAGCATCCGGCTTTCAAGAATCTCCGCCTGCTTAACGGTGGGGAACTACGTGGTACCGAGAAATTTATTCGTCGGGATTATTCCGAAAAGCCGGATCGTGCTGGAGCCGGCGGCGACGATCGGGGAGAGGAAGCAGCAGGCCCTGGAATTCCTGGTGAAGAACGGCGAGATCGGTTTCCAGTCCGTAATTACCTCCCTGGAGCTGTTAAAGGGCTGGAATGACAATGCGGAGAAGGGCTTTGATCTGGCCTGCAAAAAAATCGAGCGCCACGACGACTGTGCGGACTTCAGCCTTGCCCCATTGACCCTCTTGATGACCCGCTACCGGAATCTTCTGACGCCGGAAAAGGCGGAGCGGATCAGGGAGATGGTGCTGAATTTCCGGTACTGGATCGATGAACCGGGAAATGACGTGATGTGGTATTTCAGCGAAAATCACGCATTCCTGTTCCACGTTTCCCAGTATCTCTGGGGCTGCATTTTCGGGAAAGAGACATTTACCGTCAGCGGCAGAACGGGAGCGGAGCAGTCTGTAATCGGGAAGAAGCGGGTGCTTGCATGGTTCGACAACTTTTTTGCCTACGGATACGCGGAGTGGAATTCGGCAACCTATATTCCCATCGATCTGATCGGATTTTTCAGCCTGTACTTGAACGCTCCCGATGAGGACATCCGGCAGAAGGCTAAAAGGGCGCTGGATTTCACCATGCAGGTCATCGGATTTAACTCCTTTGAGGGCGTGATGAATACTACCTACGGAAGAATTTACGAGGAGACCATTAAGACGCGGCTCCAGGTCGAACCGAATTTTGTGAGCTGGGTGTCCACGGGGAGAGGCTACTGTACGTATTACGGCAATGCCACCTGTTTATACGCCGTCAGCGATTACGAGCCGGAGGACTACGAAAGGGAATGCCGTCCCCAGCCAGGACAGGGGGTGGTCATGGAAACCGACCAGGGAATCGCAGGGGTGAAGATCAATACTTACCGGACCGGAGAGTACTTAACGGCGGGAGTCAGACGGTTTAAGCCATTCCGTCACGGCCATCAGCAGCATCTGATGAATGTGGTATTCGGAAAGGAACGTCCGGCGATCTTCTATGTCAATCATCCGGGAGAGCGGGTCTTCAGCGGGGAAAACCGTCCAAGCTACTGGGCGGGCAATGGAACCATGCCGTGGATCGAGCGGTACCGGAATTTAACGGTCATGGTGTTTGCCATCGATCCGAATGAACTCGTACATTACATCCATGCCTACACGCCGGTCTATGAGTATGAAGCGTATGCCTGCGACGGCAGCTGGTTCTTTGCAAAATCCGGTGATGGATATCTGGGAAGCTGGTTTTCCAACGGGTACGAGATGACGGCCTATGGAGCCAACACGGGGAAAGAACTGGTATCACGGGGATTAAACCATGCCGTGATTGTAAAATGCGGGTCGAAGGAAGAATTTGGAAGTTTCGAGGCATTTCAGAAAAGCTTAAAAGAGATGGAAATCGAATGGAACGGAGACCGCAGCGCTGCGTTTACAGACAGCCAGTATGGGGAAATCCGGGTGAGAGACGCAGAAGAATTCCTGGTGAACGGCACGGCAGTGTCGGTGGAACCGGCAAAGGGATTCCGGTTCCTGCGGACGAAACTGTAGTAGGGGGATGCGGCTGCGGTGCGGAAAGCCTTTCGGCTCCTCCACACTCACGCATCACTGACGGAATCGAGTCCTTCCAGGTTAAAAGGCGGCGTATATTCTTCTTTTGCGCTGCTTTTTTTCTGCATAAAACCATGGACAAGTCCCAGCTCAATGGCGGTATCGACTACCTTATAGTACTCATACGATGTAATGCGGCGGTTGATCTCCGGAAAACTGCCGCTTTTATAAAATGGGGTGTACTGGCTCATCAGGCTCACATCGAATTTCCCTTCCGGAAGATGTTCCTTCATCCAGTGCAGCAGCAAAATGGAATCGTCCTTCGCCCCGGGCAGCACCATGTGGCGTATGATGACTCCCTTTTTCATCAGTGTGCATGCGGGGGCATCGGGGGTTTCCGGATCCTGAAAGGAAGTGAATTCGGGCGTCCCGGTCTGCCGGATCATCTGCAGAATGGCGGCCGATGCCTTTTCAAAGTAGTCCGGCGCCTTGCTGTAGCGGGCGGACAGCCGGGAACTGTAGTATTTCAAATCGGGCAGCCAGATGTCCACGTAGCCCTTAAGGGCTTCTACCACCTCTGTCCGTTCGTAGCCGCCGCAGTTATAGACTACGGGGATGGAAAGCCTGGGCTTTACGAGATCCAGGGCGGGGATGACAGAGGGGAGATACTGGGTGGCGGTGACGAGATTGATATTGTGAGCGCCTTCATCCTGAAGGCGAAGAAAGATATCGCCAAGCTGCCGGACCGTGAGCTCCTTTCCCAGTCCCTCCTGACTGATGGGGTAATTTTGGCAGAAGCAGCAGCGAAGGGTACATCCGGTGAAAAATACTGTGCCGCTTCCGTGGATTCCGCTGATCCACGGCTCCTCCCACTGGTGAAGGGCCGCCCGGGCTGCCATGACGGTATCGCCGCAGCCACAGAAGCCCTTCGCTCCAGCGGTGCGGCGGTCGGCCATACAGCTCCTGGGACAGAGCGTGCAGGAATCATATTGGGAAATCAAATCCATCGTGAACCTCCTGTATTTGACAAAATCACTTTTCTACATTAATATAGTAAACAATATACATAAAAAAAGCAAGTGAACAGGTGATAACACATGGAACATCAAGAGAGAATAAGAGCATTGAAGTACGCGTTTCCCAGGACAGTGCCGGTGATGGCGGGATATCTTGTGCTGGGAACCGCCTATGGAATTTTAATGAACATCAACGGTTTCGGTATCTGGTGGGCCCTCGCCATCAGCGTGTTTGTCTACGCGGGGAGCCTGCAGTATCTGGGAATTACATTTTTGACGGCGATGGTGAATCCCATTTACGCATTTTTAATGTCCCTGATGCTGAATGCCAGGCATCTCTTTTATGGCCTTTCCATGCTGGACAAGTACCGTGACGCGGGGAAATTAAAGCCGTATCTGATCTTTGCACTGACGGATGAGACATTTTCCATCGTATGCCATGAGGAGCCGCCGAGGAGCATTCCGAGATACTGGGTCTGCTTCTGGATCTCCATCCTGGACCAGTGCTACTGGGTGGCGGGAACCGTCATCGGTGTGCTGCTGGGGAGTCTGATTACATTTGATACGACAGGACTGGATTTTGCGCTGACTGCGCTGTTTGTCGTCATATTTACGGACCAGTGGAAGTCGGGCAACGGCCATAAGGCCGCATTGACCGGCGTGGCGGCATCGGCGCTCTGCGTGGTGGTCTTTGGCCAGAGCGCATTTATCATACCGGCCATGATTCTGATTCTGGCTGCGATCACATGGGATTATAAGAAGAACGGAAAGGAGATGGAACCATGAGCGGACATACGGTACAGGGAATCGTGATTATAGCTGTGATGGCGGCGGCCACACTGCTCACAAGATTCCTTCCCTTTATTCTGTTTCCGGCAGGAAAGAAGACTCCTGAATATATCAGTTTTCTGGGAACAACACTTCCCTATGCTACAATCGGGCTTTTGGTGGTATACTGTTTAAAAGGCGTTAATTTTATTTCCTGGCCGCATGCGCTGCCGGAGATAATATCGGTCGCGGCGATCGTGCTTCTCCATGTCTGGAAGGGCAATTCACTTCTGAGTATCGGAGCGGGAACCGTGATCTACATGGTGCTTATACAGGGAGTGTTCGGATGAACAAAAAATCAAAGGTTGTGAAAACGTACGGGGCCGTTCATAAGAGGCGGCTACCGGTTATACTGGCGGTCGCGGTGGTCCTGGTGGCGGCAGGTATCATCATAGGCATGAATATCTATGATGAGTACCACACGTACCGCAGCAGCGAGGCGACGGAATTTGAGACGACGGCAGAGGAGAAAAACGGACTTCTGCTGACCTCAGAGACGAAGACGCTGCTGGGTAAGGTCTACGCGGGCTTTACAGTCCGGGATGCGAAAAGCGGCGAGCCCATCTACCAGTGTCCCGATCTGTATCTGGTCAGGGATCTGGCTTCCATCAGCTGGGGAATGGAGGAGGACTCTGTCCTTCTGACACAAAAGGATGGAAGCAGTGTGACCTATGTCCGGACCGGGGACAGGTGGGAGAAAGTGAGCCGGTAGCCAATGGAAAAAGTGAGCCGGTAGCCGGACCCTCCGGCGACCGCTCAATAACCCTCCGGAAGGGACTTCTGCTCCCTGAATTCCTTCGGCGAGAGGCCGAATTCCTTTTTAAACGCACGGTAAAAACTGGTATAATCTGAAAAACCGTACTGATGGTACAGCTCACCAAATGGAATCCCTGACAGGATTCCATTTTTGCTTGCCTGAAGACGCTTCTTCAAGATGTACTGGTGCAGAGAGATTCCCATGTTGTCCTTGAACACGTGGGAAATATGGTATTTGCTTGCATAGAAAAATGACGCCAGGTGGTCAAGGGACAGATCCTCATCTAAATGGTTGTTGATATAATCGCAGACATTTAAATAGAGCACATTTTCATAGACAGCGGGAACCTGGTGTAAGGAGTCGTAGGTAATCCGGTTTAAATGGAGCAGGAAGGAACAGACCATTAAATGGGCGGAGGTCTCACGAAACGGTTTGTTCCCCCTCATCTCCTCAATCATGTCCAGAAGTCGTCCCTGGAGATCCTGAAAGATGATAAAATCCGTCCGGAAATGGTACTGCTTTTTTTTCTCCACCTGACGGAAGCTGTAGGCAAAATCCTCAGATCTGGCCACCAGCGCCTCGTAATAGGGGCGGCTGATCCAGAGCACGAACCTGCGGTAGTCCTGTCCGGTGGAATGGAAGATGGGATGGTGCCTCGTCTCCGGCGGGATCATTAAATAGTCGCCGTACTGCAGCTCGTACCGGTTCCCGTCCACCTCATAGGTCACGTCTCCGTTCAGGAAAAAATAGATCTCATAATAGGGATGGGTATGATCCACCACATGATCGAGATCGATGTCATTGTAAAAAAATACCTCAAATTCCCCGGAATTCATGTATTGTCTGGTATTAAAACCGGTAGATAATTCTTTTTTCATGTGAAAACCTCCAAAGACAGTGTGTGAAGCATCCTGTTCCTTAGCTATAGTATAGTAGAGAACCGCAACTTTTGCAATGTGAACGGCAACTAAATCCATGGTATTCAAAACAGAATTTGTTATACTAAGGACATGAGGCAGCGAAAAGACGGGCTGCAGACAAATTTCTAATATTCAAGGAGGTTTATCATGAAATTATCATTCAGATGGTACGGAGACGATGACAAGGTAACGCTGGAGCAGATTCGCCAGATCCCGGGCATGCATTCCATCGTAACGGCCGTATATGACGTTCCGGTCGGCGAGGTATGGAGTAATGAAAGCATTGCAAAGCTTAAAAAAGAAACCGAGGATGCGGGCCTTGCGTTTGAGGTGATCGAGAGCATTCCGGTTCATGAGGACATCAAGCTGGGCAAATCGACGAGAGACCAGTACATTGCGAACTACTGCGAAAATATCCGCCGCGTTGCCAGGGCGGGAATCAAATGCATCTGTTATAATTTCATGCCTGTCTTTGACTGGACAAGAACTCAGCTGGACCACGTGCTGGAGGACGGTTCCACATCACTGGTCTATTATCAGGATCAGGTAGACAAGGTAAACCCACTTGAGAGCGACAGCGATTTAACACTTCCCGGATGGGATTCCAGCTACACCAGAGATGAATTAAAAAAAGTAGTATCCCAGTACAACGCCATGTCGGAGGACGACTTATGGAACAACTTAAAATACTTCCTGGAAGCCATCATTCCGGTAGCTGCGGAGTGTGACGTTAATATGGCGATCCACGAGGACGATCCCTGCTGGAGCATCTTTGGACTTCCGAGAATCATCACCTGCGAGGAGAACCTGGACCGTTTCTTAAAGCTGGTTGACGATAAGCACAACGGCATCACCCTCTGTACCGGTTCCCTGGGCTGCTCCAATAAGAACGACGTGGTAAAGATGGCGGCTAAATATGCGGCTATGGGAAGAATCCATTTCGTTCATGCGAGGAATGTGGCAGTTCTGGATAATAATCAGGGCTTCGAGGAGAGAGCGCATTTATCCAGCTGCGGTTCCCTTGATATGTTTGCCATTTTAAAGGCGCTTTATGATAATGGATTTGACGGTTATATGCGTCCGGATCACGGCCGCATGATCTGGGGCGAGACAGGGCGCGCAGGATATGGCCTCTACGACAGAGCGCTGGGCGCCACCTATTTAAACGGACTCTGGGAAGCCATCGACAAAATGAGCCGGTAGGATTGAGACAAAAATCAAAGATTTGTAAATCAGTGATTATTAAAATAGAAAGAGGGAAATGACTTATGGGATTATCATTTGGAACGGATTTGACAGGAAAAGTTGCAGTTGTTACAGGCGCAGGCGGAGTTTTATGTGGTATGTTTGCAAAGACGCTGGCTGAGGCGGGCGCAAAGGTTGCGGTTCTCGATTTGAACGAAGAGGCGGCCGGCAGGGTTGCAGAGGACATCGTGGCAGCTGGCCATACCGCAAAGGCATACAAGGCAAACGTTCTGGAGCGCGAGAGCCTGGAAGAGGTTCACGCAAAGGTGCTGGCTGAGTTAGGTCCGTGTGACGTTCTGGTAAACGGCGCAGGCGGCAACAATCCGAAGGCACAGACGACGAAGGAATACTTTGAGATGGGCGACATCGAGGCGGATACCATATCCTTCTTCGACTTAGACCCGAAGGGCGTGGAGTTCGTATTCAACTTAAACTTCCTGGGAACCCTGCTTCCGACACAGATCTTCGCAAAAGACATGATCGGCAGAGAAGGCTGCAACATCTTAAACGTTTCCTCCATGAACGCCTTCACCCCACTGACGAAGATTCCGGCCTACAGCGGCGCAAAGGCAGCTGTGAGCAACTTTACACAGTGGCTGGCTGTTCATTTCTCCAAGGTCGGCATCCGTGTAAATGCCATGGCCCCTGGCTTCTTTGTGACAAAGCAGAATGAAAAGCTTCTGTTCAACGAGGACGGAACAGCTACTGCGAGAACTGCCAAGATTCTGGCAGCGACTCCAATGGGACGTTTCGGCGAGGCAGAAGAATTAAACGGAACACTTCTGTTCTTGTTAAACAATGAGGCAGCCGGCTTCATCACAGGCGTGGTTATTCCGGTTGACGGCGGTTTCTCTGCTTATTCAGGCGTATAGGAGATCCCTTTAAAACAGGATATAAGAATCAAAACCCCCGAAAAGGCGCAGAACGCCTTCCGGGGGTTTTCGTTATTCAGGATATTTATGACAGAACCTATTTGTCTTCTGCGATATTCTTTGCGCGCGTGATGTAAGGGTATAAGTCCTCGTAGGCTTCCTGCTCCGCCTCGGTTTCAGGCAGGGCGGGGATGAGGCCGGTGCAGTCCATGGTGGAACACGCCTGGATATCAACATCAAAATCATCGGGCTGGCTGATTGCATTTTTATCGTCTTCCATTAGTATCTCCTTTCGCAAAGCTGTACTGTTATTAGTTTGAGGAGTTTTGTCGGATTTATGCGCAACTTGCAGAATATCTTGTTTTGTACGTCACAGTCAGAAGAAAAATACGTTATATACTATGAGATCTCAAAATTATATGATATCAGGAAATTACGGAGGTAGCGTGCATGAGGATAGCAGTGTACGCAGGCAATACGTCACAGCTGGATAATGCAGGAGAATACTTTAAAAAATGGAAAAAAAGAGGGGTTCTGTTTAAAGAAGATTATTTCTTATCCACGGAGGAGCTATGCAGGGCCGTGGAGGAAAAGAATTATAGTGCCATCATTGTCTATGTGGATTCTGACTGGACAGCAAAGGAATCTGTGTTTAATCAGTTGAAGCAGAAGGAGCAGGACAGCTTAATTATTTATATTTGCGGACGAAGGGATCAATGGAAGAAATTATCCCGTGCTAAATATACAGCAGTATTTAATGGACAGCCCATAGTCTACAACATGGAGGATATCTGTTTTCTGGAATCCTACGACAGAAAGACCAGCGTAGTGCTGGGAAAGAAAAAAATACGGGTCAAGGCCAGACTCGATGTGGAGGAACAGAGACTTTCCAATTACCACTTCGCACGTATTAATCAGTATACTCTGATTAATATGCTGCAGATACGCAGTATGGAGGGGGATGAGATTCGTATGGCTAACGGCGAGAAGCTGTATATCAGCAGCAGCCGCAGAAAGCTGTTTATGGAAAAGTACAGGCAGTTTGCTCAGGAAAATTTTAGCGTCGTATGACAGATCAGGTATAATAGATCAGTTATAACAGATCAGGTATAATAGATCAGTCATAACAGATCAGGTACGACAAATCAGGCATAACAGGCCAGGTATAACAGATGTGATACGACAGATAAGAAAACCGGAATAATCTGGAGGAGGCAGAGTGAAGAAAATAGCTGCTTCTTCCAAATTATTCCGGCTTTTTTATTCCAATCAGATGATCCGAATGGTAAGACCGTAAGTTTTGCTTTTCCCTGTTTCCAGCTTCTGTACATGATTCTTATGTACGAATTCATCGTCTTCCGTGGCGTAGATACCGGAGCCGTTCCATGGTTCCACACACAGGAATGGGGCTTCTGCCGGGTAAGGGGTCCAGAAAGCGACTGTTTCGAAGCCAGGGAATCCTACTTCAATACCGTGTCCCGTATTTTTATTGATAATGGATACTTTCCTTGAGTTTAAGTCGTCAAAGTATACGGCGTCGTCCTTGAACAGCTCCCTTGTGATCGGCAGCCTGCGGCTGTGATCGAGACGGGGGACTCTGTGGGACGGGTCAAACTGTAAGTGTTCCAGATCGTAAACCATGCTGGATGCGGTCTCCTCCTCTTCGAATTCCAGCTCGTAATCGGTGAAGGAAGCGCCTTCCTCCATCGGACAGTTAAATCCGGGATGGGCGCCGAGGCAGTAGTAGATGGTTCTGTCATCGGTGTTGGCTACGCAGTATTCCATGGAAAGCATGCCGTTCTCAATGACATAAGTTAAGGAGAGGCGGAAGGAGTATGGATAAATGGCTTTCGTCTCTTCCGTATCGTGAATTTCAAAGGTAACCATGGTATCGGACTGTCTGGTGACCTGGAAATCTACATCGCGGCAGAAGCCGTGTTTTTCGATGCAGCAGGTCTCCCCCTCAATGATGGTTTTGTTGTTCCGGCAGTTTCCTACGATGGGAAACAACAGCGGGGAGCAGCGGTTCCAGAATTTCGGGTCTCTCTGCCAGATGTATTCTTTTCCGGTGCTGTCCTTATAGGAGATTAACTGGGCGCCGATGCTGTCGATGACAGCGGATCCGTTGGTATCAAAGATCGTTACGAGCATAAAATTTACCTCTTTTCTTCTATATTAATTATTTTGACTTTGCCAGGCTTCTGGAAGGATGGTACTGACCGCAGCTTTCACGGCTGGCCAGGTAGTACGGCAGATTCATGCGGATCGGAAGACGGTGGCCGCCCTCGATGCGGTCAATCAGGATTTTCGCCGTCATCTGTCCCATCTCCTCCACCGGCATGTGAATGGTGGTCAGCATGGGGGAGAGATACTGGGCCGTATCGATATCATCGATGCTGATGATGGAGACATCCTCCGGAATCCGGCATCCCGTTTCCTGAATGGCTCTCATGGCTCCGATGGCCGTCACATCATTGCTGCAGAAGAGGGCGGAGACATCGACGCCCCGGTCAATCAGCTGTCTGGCGCCGCGGTAGCCGCCTTCCGATGACAGAGGGACATCTGCTACGTATTCCTTCTTCAAGGGAATGCCGCCGGTGTTCAGGGCGGTACAGTATCCGGTGTAGCGGTCCTCATCCCTGGTCTCCCCGATATATCCGATTCGCGTGTGGCCGAGGCTCATAAGGTGGTTCATAGCGGTCAGCGAGGCCTGGTAGCCGTCGCTGATGACCTGGTCGTACTTTGCATCCAGAATATTCAAACCGGTATAGGCGACGCAGTTGAAATACTTCTTTAAAAAACTGAGCGTCTGTTTGTCGCACCGTCCCAGCACAACGACGCCGTCCACATGGTTGTCCGTAATGAGACGGAAGGTGTTGGGATGATGGATGTCAATGGCGGTAAAGGAGTACTTGAGCACATAATTATGCTTAAACGCCTCCTGTTCAATACTGCGTGCCAGCGTGGAGAAGAAAAGATCCGATTTGGAATCCTCCGTCCGGGCAAAGAGACAGGCAATCGAGCGGGAGAGCGGTTCGGGAGAATCGGTGCCTCCCATCTTCAAATCGCGGGCCGTGCTGTTGGGCGTATATCCCGTGCGCCTCACAATCTCCCAGATCCGGTCCTGCACCTCTTTGCTGGCCGCATTTGTGCTGTTTTTATTGATGACCCGGGAAACCGTGGAGATGGATACGCCGGCTTCTTTGGCGATTTCTTTCAGTGTCATAAACCAGCCCCCTTTACTTAAGTTTAACATCCTTATTATTCATGCCAGTTTATCATAAGTATACACGAAAAACGGTCAAAATGCCATAGGTGAATGGTCAAACGTTTGCGTGAAGTTTTATCTTTACGGTTACGCAAACGTTTGACTAAATAAGAGGTGCTAATTTTATACAATGTGTTATAATATACACATAAAATAGAGATGTGTATTGGGGAAAATCACAAAGAAAGGGGATTTACAAATGTCTTTTGGGAATTCTGAAAACAAAAAGAAGAAGGACATCGTTGCCGCAATACCAAACTGGGGTTGGCTGCTGATATCATTTTTGGTTGCCATTGTGCTCTGGTTCTGGCTTTCGGTCAATCCGTCTACCGCAAGAAGTTTTCCATTTTTACCGGAGGTAGTCAAATCACTGAAAACTATGATTGAGAGAGGGGTTCTGTGGAACGACTTCTCCAGCAGTATGATTTCCGTCATTCTGGGATTTATCCTTGGCTTTGTCACAGCAGTGCCCATCGCGTTTATGATGGCATGGTACCGTCCGGTACGCTACATAGTAGAACCGTGGATTCAGTTTATTCGTAATATTCCGCCTCTGGCTTACGTACCGCTTGTTGTTATCGCGGCAGGCGTCGGCAGAAAGCCACAGGTTATCGTTATCTGGCTTGCAACTTTCTTAATTATGTGCGTTACCATTTATCAGGGCGTCCGCAACGTGGATGAGACACTGATCAAGGCCGCCCGGGTTCTGGGAGCAAAAGACAGAGATATTTTTGTAAAGGTTATTTTCCCGGCAACCACCCCATTTATCATCACGGCAGTCCGTCTCGGTGTATCCGTTGCGCTGACAACCTTAATCGCCGCAGAATCGACAGGCGCTGTAGCGGGACTCGGTATGAGAATCCGTTCTTTAAACAACAGCTTCGATGTTCCGCCGATGCTTCTCTACATCATTATCATCGGTATCATCGGAATTACGAGTGAAAAGATCATCAAATATCTGGAAAGGAAGTTCACGGGATGGCAGGAAACGAGAGAAATATAAAGGTTAAGATCGATCATGTGGAGAAGATCTATGAAGGCCGCAAGGGACGTATGGTGGCGTTAAACGGCATTGACCTGGATATTATGGAGAATGAATTTATCTGCGTGGTCGGCCCTTCCGGCTGCGGAAAGTCTACCCTGCTGAATATTATCGCAGGCCTTCTCCCGGCTACCTCCGGCGCCGTTTACGTAGACGGCAAGAAGGTGGAAGGCACCGGTACGGAACGAGGTGTGGTTTTCCAGCAGTATGCCTTATTCCCATGGCTGACCGTATTAAAGAATGTTATGTTTGGCCTTAAATTAAAAGGTATGAACGACGCACAGGCCAGGGAAATCGCCATGAAGTACATCAGGATGGTGGAGCTGGAGGAGTTCGTGGACGCATACCCGAAGGAACTGTCGGGCGGTATGAAGCAGAGAGTGGCGATCGCCAGAGCCTATGCGGTGCAGCCGGAAGTGCTTCTCATGGATGAACCCTTTGGAGCGCTGGATGCACAGACGAGAACCCAGCTTCAGTCAGAGCTGACAAAGACGTGGCAGGAAGAGAAGAAGACCTGTTTCTTTATCACCCATGATGTGGAGGAGGCCGTTATTCTGGCCACCAAGGTTATTATCATGAGCGCGAGACCAGGCCGCATCAAAAAGATTGTGGACATCAATCTTCCGTATCCGCGTACGCAGGAGATGAAGATGGAGCTTCCATTCCTGGATTTAAAGACGTATATCTGGGGCGAGGTTTATCAGGAATATCTGGAAGTGCGTAAATAGGGAGTGTTTATTGAATTGCTTTATAAAAACCAATGTTTTATAAAAACCATTTAAGGAGGAAAACATTATGAAGAAGGCATTACCATTAATTATGGCGGCTCTGGTAGCTGCATCACTGGCAGGCTGCGGAAGCACCAAGACAGAGGCAACAACAGCGGCACCTGCGGAGACGACAACGGCCGCGGCAGCGGAGACGACAAAGGAAGAGGCAAAGGCTGAGGAGACAACAGAGGCTCCTACAGAAGCCAAGGCAGAGCCGATCACCATGAATGTGGCATATATGCCTAACTACGGAAGCTTATGGTCCGTGATGACGGCAAAAGAAAAAGGCTTTTTCGACGAGGAAGGCATCACCGTTAATCTCGTAGAATTCGCAGACGGTCCTACCATCATCGCAGCCATGGAGTCCGGCAGCATCGATGTCGGCTACATTGGCCAGGGCGCTCATAAGCTTTGTGTCAACGGCCAGGCGAAGATCTTCGCTCTGTCCCATATCTCCAACGGCGACGCTTTAATCGGCGGCCCCGGATTTACAAAGGTTGAAGATTTAAAGGGAAAGAAAGTTGCTTATTCTTCCGGCACCTCCAGTGAAGACATTCTGGTCAACAGCCTGACAAAGGCCGGCATGACCATGGATGACATCACAGCCGTAGATATGGACGCATCCGGTATCGTAACCGCTATGATTTCCGGCGGTGTTGACGCATGTGCCACATGGTCACCAAACAGCTTGAAGATTTTAGAGGAAGTAAAAGATTCCACAAAGATCTGTGACAACTTAACCTTCTCTGATACGACAGTATCCCTTGCAAGCTGGATTGCAACACCAAAGTATGCAGACGCAAACCAGGATAAGCTCCTGCGCTTCACAAGGGCTTTATTCAAAGCCATGGACTATGCTGCAGACGATCATTACGATGAAGTTGCCAAGTACGTTTCCACGCAGACAGCAACCGATTACGACAGCGTTTACGCACAGCGCGGCGACGCAGACTGGCTGACAGGAAAAGAAGTAGCGGAAGGCGCCAAAGACGGCACCGTTGAGAATTACTACAAGATTCAGCAGGATAACTTTATCAAGGCCGGCGCAGTAGAGAAAGAAGTTCCGGTAGCCGATTACGTTATGCTGGATAACATGATTGAAGCAGGCAAGTAAGAGTAAAAAGTAACACACAGGTGAAGAGAGTGTCCCGGAAATTCTATTTCCAATTCAGAGACACTCTCTTTTCTAAGGCGGGATGGCGAAATGCATACTTTAACGCATTTTCGATCCCTCCAACAGTAGACAGGAGGAAAATGATGAGTCACGCATATTATCAGTACAACAAAGAGCAGCTTTTAAAGGAACCCAGGCTCCCGCTGATTTGCATGCCGGATAACGCCACGGTTTTCCAGGCGATGGCAAAGGAGATGTTTGAAGAGATCGAGGCGAACAATCAGGCGGGAAAGAAGACTGTTTTTATCTGCCCGGTCGGCCCGGTTGGCCAGTACCCCTATTTCGTAGACATGGTCAATGAAAGGAATTTAAGTCTCAAGGATACCTGGTTTATCAACATGGACGAGTATCTGGACGACGATAAAAAATGGATTCCCGTGGATCACCCATTAAGCTTCCATGGCTTCATGGAACGGACTGTTTATACGAAGATCAAGCCGGAACTCATCATGCCCGAAGAGCAGAGAGTATTCCCGGACCCTGAAAATGTGGGCTACATACCGGAATTGATCGAGAAGCTGGGCGGCGTCGATATTGCCTTCGGCGGCATCGGCATCAACGGCCATGTGGCATTTAACGAGGCAGATCCGTCTCTTTCACCGGAAGAATTTCTGGCACAGAAGACGCGGGTTCTCACCATCACACCGGAGACGCGAACGGCTAACGCCATCGGCGATTTCGGCGGAGCACTGGAGGATATGCCGCATTACTGTGTGACGATTGGAATCTACGAGATCGCCCACGCGAGAAAGATCCGTCTGGGAGTGTTCCGCAACTGGCACAGAGCGGTAGTGCGCCGCACGGCCTACGGGGAACCGTCCACCGATTTCCCGGTGAGCTTATTGCAGAACCATCCGGATATTACGCTGACACTGACGGATTACGTGGCGGCGCTGACGGACTGAGAGAAACAAAGACAGACTGAGAGAAACAAAGACGGACTGAGAAAACAAAGTAGTTGATACAGACTGGCGACAGAAAAGAAAGTGAGGATATAGACAATGCCATTGATTCCCTTAAGACCTCTGATGGAGGCAACGATAAAATACGGATTCGGCCAGGGGGCGTTTAACGTAAACGCGGTAGCCCAGGCAAAAGCAGCCATTGAAGTGCATGAGATGTTCCGTTCCCCGGCTATTTTACAGGGGGCGGACTTAGCGAACGGCTTTATGGGCGGCCGTACTGACTTTATGAATGCGACACTGGAAGACAAGAAGATCGGCGCAAAGAATATCGCGGACGCCGTAAAGAAATATGGGGCAGATTCGGATATTCCCATCGTCCTGCACCTGGATCACGGCCGTGATTTCGATTCCTGTGTGGCGGCGATCGAGGGCGGCTACACCTCTGTTATGATCGACGGTTCCTCCCTGCCATTTGACGAGAACGTGGATCTGACGAGAGAAGTGGTAAAATATGCACATGCGAGAGGCGTCAGTGTAGAGGGAGAGCTGGGCGTTCTGGCCGGCGTGGAAGATCATGTATTCTCCGCGTCCTCCACCTACACTAACCCATTAAAGGCAGTGGAATTCTTCCGTAAGACCGGCGTGGATGCGCTTGCTATCTCCTACGGAACCATGCATGGCGCTTCCAAGGGAAAAGACGTAAAGCTGAGAAAAGAGATCGCCACGGCGATCAGAGAGTGCTTAAGCCATGAAGGCATCTTCGGCGCACTCGTATCTCATGGTTCCTCTACGGTGCCGAAATACATTGTAGATGAGATCAACGCTTTGGGTGGAGAACTGACGAATGCCTACGGTATTTCCATTGAGGAGCTGCAGGCAGCCATTCCGTGTGGTATCAATAAGATCAATGTGGATACGGATATCCGCCTGGCAGTCACAAGAAACATGAAGGAACTGTTTGTAAAATATCCGGAGCTTCGTACCAGCGCCTCGATCGGGGAAATCTATGAGCTGCTGGAGGCAAAGAAGAGCCAGTTTGACCCGCGTGTCTTCCTTCCGCCGATCATGGATACGGTTATGAAGGGAACAATCCCGGACGACGATGTGGCGGCTATTGTAAACTGCGTCGAGCGCGGCGTAAAGGAAGTAGTCGGAACGCTGATCGTACAGTTCGGTTCCTTCGGTAAGGCGCCGTTAGTGGAGCAGGTGACGCTGGAAGAGATGATTGAACGGTATAAGAAGAATTAAACAGAGTGCTATTTGGCCCGGCAGAAGGTCCTGAGAGGGAGCGATGCCGGGCTTTTTCTGTGGGTTGCTTTTTCCATAAGGCCTGTTTATACTGGAACTAGTAGTACGAACTACCAGATCAGGAGGGGGGAAGACGATACACTGTGGAACAAAGTAGCAACGGAAAAGGAGGAAGTGTTATGCTGTCTAAGCGCCAGTTAAAGATACTTATGGAATTTTGTTCCAGCCCGGGCGCGGTTTTTTCATCACAGTACTTTTCAGACAGGCTCGGAGTGAGTATCAGAACTGTGAAAGCTGATTTTGACGTGGTAAAAGAGGCCCTGGACCGGGATGGAAGCGCCGTTATTCTGTCGATGCCTTCCAAAGGCAGTATATTAAAGGTGCTGAATCAGGAGCGGTTCCAGGATCTGACGGAGAGAATCAGAAGAGAATATTCAGATGAATTTCCGCTGACAGAACAGCCTATGAGGGTAAAATTAATGATATCCAGGCTGCTGGGAACGAACCAGTATCTGACCAAAGAATGGCTGGAAGAGGAGATGGCCGTGTCGGAATCTACGCTTTACCTCGATATGAAGCTTGTCAGAAAGACCATTGAGCCATACCAGCTGACCATGTCCTACGAATCCGGAAGGGGGTATAAGATCGGGGGTCTGGAAAAGAACAAGAGGCAGTGTCTCATTAAGGAAAATATCTATACACTGCCGGTTGGAAACAGGAACAGAAAATCACTGGAGATGAAGACTGTCACCATGATTGAAGAGATTATCGTAGAGACGCTGGTGGACTATGAGTTTAAGATTTCGGATACTCTGTTCCGGGAACTCATTGTCTATGTGGTACTGTCGATAGAACGTATGCTGGGCGGGAATTTTATTAGAAAGAAAAATACGAACGAGAGTAACATCAGCAGTGAACGGGAATATGAGATTGCAGAGCGTATCCTGAGACGGAGTGCAGTGAAACTGAATTTTCCAGTGATGGAGGATGAGATCGGACTGCTGGCTATCTATTTAAAAGGAACAGGGGACTACGACAGAAAGAGTGGAATTCCTCAGGAGGTGAATGATTTTATCACTGATTCCCTGTCCCTTATCCACCAGGAATTCAGTGTGGATTTTACCGGAGATGTGGAACTCAATATCTTTCTGTGCCTGCATTTTATTCCTCTGCTCACCAGGCTGCAGAATGATATGCAGCTGGACAATGAGATGCTGAATGAAATCAAACAATCATTTCCCTTTGCCTTTGATATTGCCATCTATTTCTCTCTGCTCATTCAGAAACGGTACGGAAAAAAGATTGTGGAAGGAGAAATATCGTATTTTGCACTCTGTTTTGCCTATGGTCTGGAAAACTTGAATGCGGAAGAGAATGCGAAGAGCATCCTCGTTATTACTCCGTTAAAACAGAGTGAAACCATTCTGATCAGACAGAGAATCAATCAGTGGTTCAAAAATCAGATCGCCTGCCTGGATTTCGTCAATCAGGTTGATTTACCGGCCGTTGAACTGCAGAAATATGACGCAGTATTTACGACCCACAGGAGGCTTACAGGAGCGGTGAAGGATCTTGCGGTTCGCATCAGTATGTTCCCCAACGAGCAGGACTTTCTCCGAATGAATATGGCAATTAACGGGTATACCAGTGCTGAATCCGTGATGTCAAAATTCCATGAGGATCTTGTTTTCACGGGGGAAGCAGGCTCTAAAGAGGATATACTGGAACGCCTTCTGACGCTGGCTGAGGAAAAGTATGAATTGTCCCCGAGGTTCAGAACTGAAATCCTGGCCAGAGAAGAACTTGGAAGCACCTATTTCGGCAATAAGATTGCCATCCCCCATCCCCTCTGCCCGATTACAGAGGAGACCTTTGTGGTGGCTGGTCTTCTGGACCGGGAGATCAGCTGGTCTGAGAGTGAGAAGGTCCGCATTGTTTTAATGGTATCTGCGGAGGCCAATAACCCCAAGGCATTCCAGCTCTGGCATTACCTTTCTTCCCTGGTATGCAATAAAAAGCTGGTAAACGAACTTCTTTCAGATTTAAGCTATGAAAATCTCCTGAAGCAATTAACGGAATCCCTCCGTGATAAATTCTGAAATATTAATTATCTGCACGAAGCTTAGTGAAATACATTAAATTTTCTGCCTTTATAGGTATGCTATACTTAAAACCATAGAGGCCGACAGGAAAGGAGGTGGAGAGGTGACCGGTGTTTTAATTGCGACTCATTATAATATAGGGAAAGCAATTCTGGAGACTGCCGATATGGTGATTGGTCCGCAGGAGCAGGCAGAGGCCATCGGTATTTATGGTGATATGGATCCCTGCTTTTTTGGAGAAGAGATCCTGAACAGGATTGAGAGCATGATGGCAGCAGGATGCGATGAAGTGCTCGTTCTGCTGGATTTATTTGGAGGAACGCCGTGTAATGAAACTGTAAAACTTCTGCGGGAGCACAAACTTCAGGTATTAACAGGGTTAAATCTTCCGATGGTCTTAAGCGTCCTGCTTGCAGACCGTCACGTGGTGACAGCCGCCGGGTTACTGGAGATTGGAGAAAAGAGCGGCCGGAAAGGAATTATCAATGTTACCGGGAGAATCGCTTTAATGAGTGGTTCTGATGAGTGTCACGATGCCCCGTGCAGGACGCATGAGGGTGATCGATAGAAAGGGGGGACATTTATGGCTGTTGTATTGGCGAGGATTGACGACAGACTGATCCACGGGCAGGTTATGACCTCATGGGTGAACTTTACAGGGGCGAATAAGATTATTGTCATTGATGATGTGACGGCAAAGGACAGTTTCCTGTGCATGACGATCAAATCGCTGGTTCCATCCAACATCAGGGCGGAGGTATATACCAGGGAACAGAGTGTGGAGGCGTTCTTAAGCCAGAAAGAGAGCGACAAAATTATTGTTCTGGCTAAAACGCCGGAGCCATACGTCTACTTGCAGGAACATGGGGTTTCATTTGATCACATCAATATCGGGGGTATGGGAATTAAAAAGGGAAGAAAAACTATTTATAAAAATATATCCGCTTCCGATGAGGAACTTGCGATGCTGAAGGCTCTGGCAGACAATGGGGCCAGGGTATACATACAGATGGTCGCTGAAAACCCGAGAATGGAGCTGGACAAAATCATCTGAGGGGGGATTTACGTATGCAGATAACAATATTTCAGGCTATTTTAATCGGTATTGTGTATTATTTGGGAATTATCGGGACTCCGTGGACCACGGTACTCGGTTCCGCGAGTTTGTTCCAAAAGCCGCTTGTGGCAGGTACACTTGTAGGCTTGATTCTGGGAAGACCGGCGGAGGGCGTCATTATTGGTGCGGCGATCCAGCTTCCTTATATTGCATTTATCTCAGCCGGCGGTACCGTACCGGTTGATCCGGGACTGGCAGGGACTCTGGGGACGGCCCTGGCCATAGCGGGAAATGTAGATCCGGCCACCGCAATTACGCTGGCGGTGCCGCTGGGACTATTAGGAACTATTATTTGGGTGGTACATATGACCGTTGATGTCACATTTGTTCATATGGCCGACAAGGCTGCCAGCGAAGGAAATTTAAAGAAGATCTGTTTCCTCCACGTAGTGCCGCCTCAGATCTTTGTATTTATTATCAGTGTGATTCCTGTTATGCTGGGAGCGTATTTCGGAGCTGAGTATGTGGGCAATTTCATTGCTATGATCGGGGATAAACCGCTTCATGTACTTCAGGTAATTGGCGGAATTCTTCCTGCACTGGGAATCGCCATGAATTTACGCTCCATAGGAAGACCGAATACTCTTTTATTCTATTTGCTGGGATTTATTCTGTCCGTATATTTACAGCTCGACGTCATTGTCATTGCGGTCTTAAGCTTCATTATCGCTTACTTCTATACCCAGTTTAAAGAGGGAAGATCAGAAGGAGGTGCCATCTTATGAGTGAAAAACAGGTAAAGACATTAACGAAAAAGGATGTTGTGGGATCCTTCTGGCGGTGGACATTTTTCAGTCATGCGAACTATAACTATGAGCGGCTTGCGGCTACGGGATTCGTACACGCAATGGCACCGATTATTGAGAAACTGTATGGAGATGATCCGGAGGAATATAAGGCTGCGCTGGAGCGTCACATGGAATTCTATAACACAGAACCTCATTTTGGCGGTGTCATTAACGGCATGGTCATCGCCATGGAAGAGCAGCGGGCTAACGGAGCAGAGATATCTGACGAGGCCATTAACGGTATTAAGACGGGTCTAATGGGACCATTTGCGGGAATTGGCGATACGCTGTGGCAGGGAACATTAACGCCGATTTTGCTGTCAATCGGTATATCACTGAGTGCAGGAGGAAGCTTGTTCGGACCATTTGTCTACTCGGTGCTGATGATGGGTATCATGCTTTCCATTGCTTATTACGTGTGGATGCAGGGCTATAAGCTGGGGCGAGAGGGAATACAGAAGATTATGGCCAGCGGTCTGATTAAAAAAGTGATTACAGGGGCTTCTGCAATCGGAGCCATGGTAATGGGGGCGCTGACGGCCCAGTTCGTTGCTCTGTCAACTCCGGTTATGATCCATTTAAGTGACGGCGAGCTGGCGGTTCAGACGGCGATTTTGGATAAGCTGTTCCATGGCCTTCTTCCACTGGCCCTGACACTGATGACGCTTTATCTGCTGAAGAAAAAGAAGATGAAATCCATGCAGGTTATGGTGATTTTAATCGTAATCGGCTTAGTCGGCGGTCTGTTCGGTATTTTCTAAACAGGGAGGTAAACATGGAAGATAATTTGATGACCTTGACAACAGAGGAACGAAATCCGCGGACCATGGATATGAGCCATATGGAGGCAGGAGAGATAGCGGCTGTTATGAATGAGGAGGATTATCGCTGTGCGGCTGCAGTAAAAGAGGCTCTTCCTCAGATCGTAAATGTGATCAATACCTGTATTTCCACTATATCAGGTGGAGGCCGCGTGTTTTTTATTGGGGCAGCTCATTCCGGTTATCTGGGACTTTTGGATGGATATGAGACGAACGCCACCTTTGGAACAGAGAACCAGTTTATTCCCATCGTAGCCGGGCATTTTTCAGATATTATGAAGACGGAGGGAGGTGCAGAGGACTCTGCGGAGAGCGGAAAAGCAGATTTAGAGGCCTACGGTATTGACGAAAAAGATTACTGCATTGGCCTGAGTGCCTCCGGAAGAACGCCATATCCTATTGGTGCGCTGACTTATGCCAGAGAATGTGGGACGAGAACTGCAGCGATTATCAACAATCACGATACTCTTCTCGGGCGTGTTGCGGATGATGTGGTGGAACTGGTAGCAGGAGCTGAGGTAATTACGGGATCTACACGGCTGAAAGCGGGCACCTGTATGAAGATGGCACTCAATATGATTACCACGGTTACCATGGTTAAGCTGGGGAAGGTGTACAGCAATTTAATGATCGAAGTGCCTCCTGTCAGTGATAAAATGAGAAAACGCCTCCTGTATATCCTGCAGCAGGCCTCCGGGTGCACGAAAGAGCGGGCGAAGGAGCTGATGGAGGAGACGGAGTACGATATTAAGCTTGCATTGTTAATGGCGAAGAAATCAATCGGTCTTGAACAGGCAATTAAGGTGTTTGAGGAATGCGGGGGAGATATTAACCGGGTGATATAGGCGGAATAGAATATAGTAACAGGGAGAAGTCCTATGGCTGCTGAATGGCAGTTGTGGGGCTTTTCCACGCTTTTCATGATATGATCGGAAAGATTAAACAGAAAAGCTTCTCTCCCCGATTGACAAAAGTCCAGAAACAGTATAATATTTAATTAAATTAATTAAATAAGTCAGACGATCAAATTAAACTCAGGAGAAGGAGGCAGATCAAGTGGTTGATTTAAGGGGAAATCCGTTTTATCTGGATGAAGCAGGGGAGCGGTGGGTAAAGGAAACCGAGGCCGCCATGACGCCGCATGAAAAGGTATGCCAGCTCTTTGCAGACCCGCTCATGGGAAAAAGCAGGGAGGAGCTGATTCAGTTTCTGGAAGAGTATCCGCTTGCGGCCATTCCGTTCAGGGCCGCACTCTATGGCAACGAGGAGGCTCAGGATATCATGGCAGAGCTTCAGGAGCGTGCAAAAATTCCTTATCTCTACGCGGGAAACTGTGAGTCCGGTCCTAACGGCGCGCTGAAAGGGGGAACCCTGGTGGCTTCCGGGGCGCAGGTCCGGGCGACGAGAGACGCCCGTTATGCCTATGAGGTGGGGCGGATTACAGGCAGTGAGACATCTGCAGTGGGGTATAACTGGACGTTTGGTCCGGTTGGGGACATCTATGGCAACTGGAGAAACAGTCTGATTAATACGAGGGCCTACGGCAGTGACCCGCAGTTTGTCAGCGATTGCGTGGAGGCATATAATAAGGGGTGTATGGAATACGGCGTAGTGCCGTGCCTGAAGCATTTCCCGGGGGATGGCTGGGAAGAGAGGGACCAGCATCTGGCCATTTCAAACAATGGCCTGACTTGTGAAGAGTGGGATAAGACGTATGGGAAAATCTATCAGACGGCAATTAATCATGGTGTGTTAAGCATCATGGCGGCCCATTTTACGCTTCCTGCCTATCAGAAAAAGCTGAATCCGCAGCTGGAGGAACGGGATATGCAGCCTGCCTGCCTTTCCAGAGAGCTAATCGGGGGGCTTCTGCGCGGCCGGCTTGGGTTTCATGGTCTTGTGGTAACCGACCAGACGAAGATGATGGGATATTACGGAATGAGCCGTCTCGATGCAATACCTCTGTCGATTGCCTGCGGCTGTGATATGATATTGGGAATCAATGATATAGAGGAGGACGTGGAGGCGATGAAAGCGGGCCTTAAGTCGGGAATCGTGACAGAGGAGCGGCTTACGGAGGCAATTTACCGGATTCTGGCCTGCAAAGCGGCGATCGGACTTCACAGAAGGAAGGAGAGCGGCAGTTTTCATCCGGGAAAGGAGGCATTGGCGCGAATCGGATGCAGAGAGCATCTGGAGATTGCGAGAGAGGCTTCGCAGAAGGCTGTGACACTGGTCAAGAATACGAAGAGACAGCTTCCTCTGTCTCCGGAGGTCTATAAAAAGATCGGGGTATTTGTCCTGTCCGGCAATGTGGGAAGTCTGAATTCTTCCTACGGACAGGGCGTCCAGTCGGGAGGAAGCGATCAGATTACGGAGCGGATTCTGGCAGCGTTAAAGAAATACGGCTATGAGCCGGAGCTTATGGTATCTTCCGTCAATAAAGGGAAAATAGCGGATTTTAAGGCGAAGTATGATGCGGTGATGATCTTTGCGGATATTACCAGCTTCGCACAGACTAATTCAGTAAGGCTGCTTTGGCCGCATCCCATGTCGAGCTGTTATCCCTGGTACATACATGACGTTCCCACTGTGTTTACATCCTTTAATTATACGAACCATCTCGTCGATGTGGCGAGAGTTCCGGCCTTCATAAACGCATACAATGATACGCCGGAAACGGTGGATGAGACGGTAAAGCGCATTGCGGGGCTGGCTCCATTCGAGGGGAATTACGACGAGGATGTCTGGTGCGGCATGTGGGACACACATTTTTAGACTGCCCGTCAGGGGAAAGGGGGTCATGAATTGGAATTAATTATTGAAAACGCGCATCAAAATCACGAGGTATTTCAGTTTGCGGAAAAGGAACTGAAGGATTATTGGAAAAAGATGCAGGAGAAGAGCGATGCGCTTCAATTGCCGGGAAGCTATCGGCTGAGGCTGGAACTGGCAGCAGGAGGGGAAAGCTGTCATGAAACGGAACAACCCGCGATGGCTCCGGATGGATATGTAATTGATACGGGAGAGCAGGGCGGCGTGATCGCCGGAAATAATCCGGGCAGTGTGCTGATCGGTGTATACGCCTGGCTCCAGTCCGCCGGCTGCCATTTCCTGCGGCCGGGGAAGAAGTATGAGATCATCGAGCCGCTATCCGGGCTGGAGGCACTTTCGATGACCGAGAAAAAGACGGCTTCCCTGCGCCATCGGGGAGTCTGTATCGAGGGCGCCGATTCGCTGGAAAACATCCTGGACTTCATTGACTGGCTGCCCAAAATGGGATACAACTCATTTTTCCTTCAGTTTAAGCTTCCCTATACCTTTATGGCCAGATGGTACCATCATGAAAACAATCCGCTGCTTCCGGAGGAGGAATTTGATACGGAACGGGCGGAAGCGTATACGGAGACAGTGCGCAGGGAGATGAAACGGAGGGGACTGAAGCTTCATCAGGTGGGGCACGGATGGACCGGCGACGTAATCGGATTTCCGGCGGTGGAGTGGAAGCCAGCAACCCGGAAGCCAACCAGAGAAGAGACCGGCATGATGGCGCAGCTGAATGGGACACGGGCGCTATTTCACGGAATTCCAATGAATACAAATCTTTGCTATTCCGATGAAACGGTAATGGAGGCATTTACCGATCAAATTGTCTGGTATGCGGTTCATAATCCGGATATCAATTATCTCCATGTATGGCTGGCCGATGAGTACAACAATGTCTGCGAGTGTGATTCCTGTAAGAAGGAGCTTCCTTCCGACCAGTACGTCAGAATATTGAATCTGGCCGACCAAAAGCTTACGGAGGCAGGGAGCACCATGCGAATCGTTTTTCTGCTGTATCAGGAGCTTTTATGGCCGCCCAAAAAGGAGCGCTTTCAGAACCCGGACCGTTTTGTGCTGATGTTTGCGCCCATCAGCCGTACTTTTGAGGAGTCATACCAAATCCGTCCGGAGTATGGAGCCGTTATGCCATACCGGAGAAATGAGATCCGGCTTCCGGTGGACTTGAACGAGAATATGGCTTTTCTGCGCGCGTGGCAGGAGATATTTCACGGGGACAGCTTTGTCTATGATTATCCGCTGGGCAGGGCTCATTACGGAGATTTCGGCTATGTCAGGCTGGCGGAAGTCATCGGCCATGATATAGAGCGGCTGGGGGATATGGGACTGAATGGATATATCAGCTGCCAGGAGCTTCGGGCGGCACTTCCGAATGCACTGCCAAACTACGTTATGGGAAAGAAGCTGTTTGATCCGTCCCTTTCAGAGGAGCGGCTGGAAGAAGCGTATTTCTCGGCGGCGTATGGATGTGAGGGCGAACGGGTACGGGAGTACTTAAAGGCGGTGTCTGCCTTATGCAGCTGTGATTATTTCAATGGAAAGGGGCCGCGGGAGAACCGTGTCGTGGCAGACCGCATGGCATCGCTTGAAAAAATGGCGCATGAGTTTCTGCCGTTTATCCGGGAACATGTGAAAAGCTGCGGAGACGAGAACCGAAGCTATTGGATTCATCTGGAATATCACTCCGAATACATCAGGCGTTTAGGAAAGGCGTTGTTTTATCTGGCAGCAGGAAAGCGGGAAGAGGCGGGAAAATACTGGTCGGAGTTTTGTACCTTTCTGCAGCAGCATGAAATAGAGTTCCAGGAGTGTGTGGATGTATACCGTGTGATCGAGGTAGGACACCACTATACAGGATTTTAGCAGTGATATTTAATTTGGAAAGGGTCGAAATTGCTTATGAAACAGGACTTCATAAGCAGTTTTGGCCCTTTCTTTGTAAGAAATAGATAAAAGAATAAAAAATATATTGACAAATAATGGGCACAATGATATTATTTAATTAAATTAAAAAACTAATTCAAACCGTAAGAAATTTTATCTGTGAGGTGGATTATGAAAGCAAAGACGGAGAATATGGGAGTGGAAGCTGTCACAAAACGGAATAAACGCCGGGAAAAGCTGATCTTAAACGGCTGGTGCTGGCTGTTTATGTCAATGTCACTTATTTTTTATATCCTGTTTCAGGGATATCCCATCATCTGCAGTATCCAGTACTCGTTTCTGGACTGGTCGGGTCTGACGAGCCATGCGGCTTTTATCGGACTTCAGAATTACGTGGAACTGATTCATGACGAGCTGTTCTGGAATGCCTTTTTCAACAGCTTCAAATATACAATCATGATTGTTCCCTTAGAGCTGGCGGTATCGCTGTTCCTGGCATATATGCTGAACAACGAGGCGCTGAAGGGGAGAACTGTTTACCGGACCATGTACTTTATACCGGTTGTCACCACCGCGTCGGTCGTCGGTATCATCATGATTTTCCTGCTGGGTGTTCAGGGGCCGATTAACCATTTACTGGTCACGCTTCATCTGATCAAGGCGCCGATCAATTTTCTGGGAAATGCAAAATACGCCATGCCGACACTGGTTCTCATCTCTCTCTGGAAAGACTGCGGTACTTACATGATTTACTGGCTGGCAGGACTTCAGGGCGTTTCCAAGGACGTGTACGAGGCGGCCACCGTGGACGGAGCTACCCGGTTCCAGACATTTATCCATATCGTCCTTCCGCTTATCGCACCGGTCGGCGGAATCATCGCAATCCTGTGCGCGATCAATTCCCTGAAGGTATTTGATATCGTCAAGACGATGACCGAAGGCGGTCCCTTCTATGCGACCGATGTTATAGCCACTTACGTTTATCGTTCGGCGTTCTCCAGTGAGATCGGAATGCCGAGACTGGGATATGCCAGTGCGGCGGCAATTCTGTTTGGAATCGCGGTGATTGTGATCGGTATCGTGTTAAATATCATAAAGGCGCGTTTGAACAGCAGGCGCGTATAGATGTCAGGAAATCAGGAGGTAAAGATGAACAGAGATAAGGCAAAGAGACAGGTGAAGACCCTGCTTAATCATGGGCTGCTGCTGATAATCGGTCTGGCATGGATTTATCCGTTTTTGTGGATGATATCCGCTTCCTTCAAGGACCAGAATGAATTCTTTAAAAATAAACTGGGACTGATTCCCCAGAATCCCACCTTTGACAATGTCACCAGAATCTGGGAGAAGGCGCATTTCGATACATACTTCATTAACACGGTAATTGTAACATTTTTCGCGGTATTCCTCGTACTGATCATGACCATGCTCGCGGGATATGCGATGGGAAGATATAACTTCGTGGGTAAGAAAGTGGTGATGATGGTTTTCATGAGCAGCATTGCGATACCGTTAGTCAGTACGATCATACCGACCTACGAGGTGATCAAGAGCATGAAGCTGGTCGGTACGAAGCTGGGGCTGATCCTGGCTCAGGCCGGCGGCGCTCACGTGATTTTCCTTCTTCTGTTCTCCAGCTTTTTCGAGCAGATCCCCGGAGAACTGGAAGAGGCGGCAAAGGTGGACGGCTGTAATTTCTTTCGGACTTTCTTTAATATCATGATGCCGCTGACGAAGCCGATTGCAACGACCGTAGTCATCATGGAGACCATCTGGGCATGGAACGCATTTATGCTTCCACTGGTACTGACGCTTAATAACCCGTCTTCCCGTACACTGGCTGTCGGACTGTACGCGTTTAAAGGTGAAAATACCGTTGACTGGACCGGCATTGCGGCCGGCGGCGTGATCGCGGTTATTCCGATTATTCTGTTGTTTATCTGTCTGCAGAAATACTTCGTGGAAGGCATTGCGGGAGCGGTTAAGAGTTAATGAGTGCTCATTATAAGGAGGAATAAGATGAGACTTGGTTTTATGACAAACATCCTTGTGAAAAAAGGGATGGTGCATCTGGACGAAATTGCGGAATGGGCGGCGGTCCAGGGCTTTGAAGACCTGGAAGTGGGACCTACCGTTCCGATGGAGAGAGAGCTGTTTGAGCGGGTTTTGGAGAAGGGGAAGGTGGCGATAACATCTCTTACCTACTGCAGGAATTTTCTCAGCACAGACAGCGGGGAAGCAGAAGCGCATATTGCGGAACTGAAAAAGAGGATTGCATTTGCAGGCGATCTCGGAATAGAAAAGATAGTGACTTCCACGGGCATTAATAAGACCCTGGAGGAGGGCATCTATGACAAGGCGGATTCGATCCGCAGGACACCGGCCCGGAGCCTGGATCAGTTTGTGGAGACCTTTGCTCCCATTGTGGAATACGCAGAAAAGAAAAATGTAAAGCTGGCCTTTGAGAACTGCCCGCTGATGGGAAATATCGCCATTTCTCCGGTGATGTGGAGAGAGATTTTGAAACGGCTGGACAGCAAAATGGTGGGACTGGCCTATGATCCCTCCCATCTGGTATGGCAGTTTATCGATCCGTATGCTCCGGTGGCGGAGTTCGGGGACCGGATATTCCATGTCCATGCCAAGGATACGGAGATAAAAGAAGAGCGGTTGAAGGAGTGCGGGATTCTGACAGATTTCAGCTGGTGGAGCTACCGGATTCCAGGCCATGGACTTCTGGACTGGAGAAAGCTGACCGGAGAACTGGAAAAAGCGGGGTATCAGGGAACGGTCAGCATCGAACACGAGGATCCGGATTACGAGGATTCGCTGGAACTGGTGGAGAATGGTCTGATACTTGGAAAAGAATATTTAAAGGCATTTATTGGAAAGCGCTGAGAGGAGAAAAACAATGGTAAGAGTAGGAATTGTAGGAGTTGGAAATACGATCGGAATCGCAGGCAACCACATTGACGGGTATTTAAGAGTGCCGGAGGCGAAGATTACGGCCGTTTACGATATTATCAGGGAGAGGGCCGCCGGTTACATAGAGAAATTCGGACTGGAGGGGGCAAAGGCCTGCGAAAGCTATGAAGAACTTCTGGATCTGGTGGATGCAGTCAGCATCTGTACCCCCAATGCCTCCCACATTGAATTAACGGTTCAGGCATTGAAGGCGGGAAAACATGTCCTGTGTGAGAAGCCGTTTGGAGTCGATGCGCTGGAATGCCAGAAGGCATTAAATTATGCGGAAATGTCCGGCAGGGTCTGCATGATCGGGCTCTGCTACCGCGGAATTCCCGGGTATATGTATTTGAAGAAGCTGATCGATGACGGTTCCCTCGGAAAGATCTTTTATATTCGCCAGTCACTTGGCGGAAACAGAATCGCCAATCCACAGGTAAAGCTGGAATGGAGGATGCAGAAGGAGTTATCGGGACCGGGAGCCATGGCGGACTTCGGAAGCCATATGCTGGACATCGGCGATATGCTGATCCGCGACACGGCGGGACCGATCACCGAGGTACAATGCATGAGCGGTATTATGGTGGAGGAACGTGACCGGGTACATGGGAACGGCAGGGGCAGTGTGGATAACGACGATGTGGCGATGTTCTCTGCCAGAACGAGGGATGGCGTCCTGCTCTCCTACACGGCCAGCAGAATCGGCAGCAGACATACGGTGGAAGTATACGGCAGCGGCGGAAACGCGGTATTTGACGGCGCCGACCATTTCTCACTGCAGATTCAGAAGAAAGATCAGGAGGGCGGATATTTAGGCGCGCCGGAGTGCGTCAAGGTTCCGGAGGAAATGTATCTGATCAATGAAAATGTTCCGAAAACACCGTTTGCAATCAATTTCTATTTTGAGATAAAACAGTTTATTGATGCAATTGAAAAAGGAACGCCGGTGGATACAGACTTCCAGAGAGGCATTTATATTCAGAAGCTGATCGACGCGCTGCAGGAGTCTTCAGACTGCGGATGCAGTGTTCCCATTGATTTTGAGTAGACCAGGAGGATTTAAAAAATGAAAATAGGCTGTCATGCTGTCCTGTTTACCGACAGGATCGCAAAGGAAACGGAAGAAGTATTAAAGGAATTTGAGAAGACCGGATGCCAGGGCGTGGAGATCGGCGCGCGTTTCTTCGGAGTCGAAAAGAGCAGTTATTTAAAGGAACTGCTGGATCAGTATCATTTGCAGCTGTCAGGACTTCATGTATCTGCACTGTGGACCGATTTGCTGGATGATCCTCAGAAGGTGGAGGAGGCGGTTGGGAAGGCAGTGGAATTTCTGCAGGTTATGCCGAATAAGAATATTATTTTTACAGGTATGGCTCAGAACGACCCATCGCAGCATCCAGAAGAAGGCATAGATCCGAGACTGTCTGATCCGGCAGCGGCTGAGAAAATGGCTGGAAAACTGAACGAGATAGCAGCAAAGGCGAAGGAGAGTGGTGTTTCCGTCAACTATCATAACCACTGCTGGGAGTTTGACCAGGATGGCCTGCTGTTTATGGCGCTGATTCATCATGCTCAGGAGGTGCGGTTCGCACTGGATACCGGCTGGGCGGCCGGCAGCGGTTGGGACCCGGCAGATTTATTAGAGAAGTATCCGGACAGAATTTCATACGTTCATTTACGGGACTTTAAAAAAGAAGATATGGAAAAATGCAGGACATTTGCTGAAAAACAGGAAAACTATGTGGACCTGGGCAAGGGCAACATGGACTATGAAAGACTCCTGTCCGTAATAAAAAAGAATTTCGGAGACAATGGCTGGGCGGTCATTGAATATGAAAAAGGAAAGGTAGACTTTGAACGGTATACGAAGGCAGTTTCGTATGTTCGGGAAATTCTTGGGTAGGTGATTGGTATGGTACATTTGGAATTCTATGACGGAAGCGGGCAGACGTCTTGTGAAGAACTGAACGAGTACATGAGACAGAAGAAAGAAATCCTGACCCGGGCACAGGCCGGAGAAGAGCAGTATCGTGACAGTCTTGGATGGCTCAGCGTGGATGAATGGGCCGGAGAAGAGCGGATTGCTGAGATCGAGACTTTCGCAAAAAGGGTCCGGGACGATGGGGATATCCTCGTGGTAATCGGAATCGGGGGTTCCAATCAGGCGGCCAGGGCAGTGACCTGTGCGCTGCCTAACCAGAGTAAGGTAAAGGTTCTGTACGCCGGAAATAATATATCTTCCGCGTATATGAAGCAGATTTTAGCGCAGTTGGACGGGAAATCCGTATATATAAATGTCATTGCCAAGAACTTTGAGACCATGGAACCGGGAATCGGTTTCCGGATTCTCAGGCAGTATCTGAGAAAACGCTATGGGGCAGACTACAACAGCAGGGTATTCGCAACCGGGACGAGAGGAAGCGAGCTGGAGGCGTTGTGTGTGGCTCACGGTTATACATTTCTTGACTTCCCGGAAGACATAGGGGGACGGTATTCCGCCCTGTGCAATGTCGGGCTGTTCCCGGCCGCGGCAGCCGGAATTGATATTCGTGCCATGGTATCCGGCGCCAGGGATATGGAGCAGAATTTAAAGACGGCAGTAGGGGCAGAAAACAGTGCCTTTCAGTATGCCGCAATCCGTAATGTTCTGTATCAGAAAGGTTTCCGCATGGAGATGCTGGCTTCCTTTGAACCGAGGTATCAGTATTTCAATGGCTGGTGGACCCAGCTATTTGCAGAGAGCGAGGGAAAAGACGGAAAAGGGCTGTATCCGGTAGCTGTAAAATACTCGGAAGATCTGCATTCGATTGGCCAGTTTGTGCAGGAGGGGACTCCGGTGCTGTTTGAGACATTTCTGGATATCGAAAATCCGGACGGGGAACTGATTCTTGAGGCAGACGATGTGGACGACGGCTTCGATTACTTAAACGGGGCGGATTTGCGGGAGGTCAACAGAGCCGCGTTTTCAGCTACCTTTCAGGCGCACAGCGAGCGGCTTCCATGTGTCAGGCTGAAGATCAGCGAGTTGAACGAATACAGTTTTGGCCAGCTGTTTTACTTTTTTGAATTTGCATGCTACCTTTCCGGAAGCATGCTGGGGGTAAATCCATTTAACCAGCCGGGAGTGGAGAATTACAAGGGCTATATGTTTCAAGCGCTTGGAAAACATAAATAAAAGGAGGAAGTATTTTATGAAACTGAAGAAAATGGGGGCATTATCACTGGCTCTGGCAATGACGGTAACAGCCATGACGGGATGTGCGATGCCGAGTACAGGGGGAAGCGACACGACAGCAGCGCCGACACAGGAGAAGACGGAAGCTTCGTCTAAGGACAGCAGTTCTGATACAACGGCGGCCGAATCGGATGAAAAGATTACCCTGCGGATTGTGGACTGGAGCGACAGTTCTCTGGCAAGAAGAGAGGAATTTAACAAGAAGTATATGGAGGATCATCCCAATATCACCATCGAATACACGATGCTGACGATTGACCAGTTTAAGAATACTATTGTTACAATGATCAAATCAGGAGATGGACCAGATTTATTCCCGATTCCAACAGGCATGACATTAAGCACCGCACTGAAGGAAGAGTGGTACCAGCCGCTGAATGACTACGTGACAGAGGAATTTTTAAATACACTGGATCCGTCTGTTTTTGAAGAGGGAGTGACTATGAAGGGAGAAGAACTCTATACAATTCCGGAAAATATGCCGGTCGTAAATTGTTTATTCTTCTATAACAAGGATGTATTGGACAATGCTGGTGTTACCAAGGTTCCGGAGACGTATTCTGAATTTGCAGAGGCGTGTAAAAAGATAACAGAAACAGGGAACGGTGAGGTATTCGGTCTGATTGAAGGCGGAAAACAGTTAAATCGTCTGGATATTCTGGCTCGCTCCTTAGCCGCTGTGGGAGGTGGAAAAGTCGCTCCCAATGCCAAGGTCCTGACTGTAGATGGGAAGGCTCCATATGACAGCGAAGCCATGAATGAGGCAATGGCACTGATGGAACAGTTGGTTTCTGACGGAAGTATTCATCCGGATACTGTGAATATCAGCGCTCCCGAGGCAAGGGAGATGTTTGCTCAGGGACAGGCAGGCTTCCTCTGTCAGGGGATGTGGTGTATTCCGCCGTGGGCGCAGAGTTATCCCGATTTAAACTATGGAGTAATGGGAGTTCCTGTTCCGGACAGCGGAGCAAAGGGCGGTGTTCAGCAGGTAGAAAGTGCTCCGTGGATGGGACTTTATAAACAGTCCAAGCATCCGAAAGAGGCTGCAGAATATTTAATGGCTCTATTTGATGAAGATTACGGATATCAGTCCGGTTGTGTATCCGATGGAAACTATGTTTCTATCGTACCGAGCGTCAATGAAAAATATATGACGAATGAAGTTATGAAGCAGTATTACGAAATTGCAAGTGAAATAGCAAAGGTGGTACCGGCAGCAACAACAAGAGACGAAAAAGCATATGACTTCTATGCGGAAGTAAAAGACGTACAACCGAGCCTGGGTGCCATATTGCAGGGTGTGCTTTCCCAGAGTATTACAGACTATTCAAGTGAACTGAAAAAATTGTCAGAGGCTTCCACCGTGGAATGGCAGAGAGCATCCGAAGCTGTCGGCCTCGATTACGCAACATTTGATTTCCCGAACTGGGATCCGCTTAAGGATTATACAGAGGCAGATTATGCAGCATTAAAATAATACGCCGGACAGAGGATACGTAAGGCTTTTGCGTATCCTCTGCTTGTAATATGTCCTGAAATTCACTATAATGAAAGGGATAGAATACGGAGTTGGAGGGAAAATGATGACTGCACGCGGAACGAATCTGCCCAGAGTTAAGAAACAGAATGAGGCTCTGATCAAGGAGATAATCTATAAGTACGGCCCCATATCAAGGAGTAAGATCGCAGAGATGCTGTCGCTGACTCCGCCGACGATCACGACGAATGTATCGTCCCTGATCGAGAGGGGGCTGGTCTATGAGTTTGCGGCAGAGGATTCTGACGTGGAGGAGCGTTCCCTGGGACGTAAACCGATTAAGATCAATTTCATTCAGGACGCCAGATATGCTATCGGAGTGGAGATGAATCCATACCAGATGGCGATCTGCATGCTGGATTTGCGTGGGAATGAAAAAATCAGCATGAAGTATCCGCCCATGAACGGAGTATACGTGGAAGAGATGGATATGCTCGCCCGCAATATTGACAAGCTGATTTCGGAAAGCGGTGTGGATCCGGAGAAGATACTCGGAGTAGGCATGGGCCTGCCGGGTTTCGTGGAATCCAAGGTGGGAATTTTAAGAGAAAGCTTTAAAACTGGCTGGAATAATAAAAACATAGCGAGAGATTTGTCGCGGAGACTGGATATTCCGGTCCTGATCGAGAACAATGCGAGAGCGCGCGCCATAGGAGAGGAGATGTTCGGAAAGACTCTGAGGCCGGATTCCTTCGCATATTACCTGATTTCCTATGGTATCGCCTGTCCCCTGTTTGTGAAGAACCGGATGATTACCGGTGAAAATGCCAGCGCAGGAGAGGCGGGGCACATGGTAGTGGACATCAACGGCCCCAAATGTGAGACCTGCGGCCACAACGGCTGCCTGGAGGAGATGGCCAGTGAAAGGGCTATTCTTAAGAAGTGCAAAGCCGCAGTCAATGACGGCGTCGCCACAATGCTGACGGAACTCTGTCCGGACACCGAGGAACTGACCATGAAGGACGTGCTGATGGCGGAAGAGTGCAACGACGCGTATGTGGTGAAGGTCATGGAGGAGGCGGTCATGTATCTGGGCGTAACGCTGGCCAACATCATCAATCTCATCAGCCCGCCGTTAGTGATTGTGGACGGCTATATTATGAAGGTGAAAAGGAACCGGAGACAGCTGCTGGAGGAGACTAAGAAGCATATCTTTGGCCTGAACGATCAGGAGATTGAGATTGAGTTTATCGATTTCAATCCTCTTACAGGAGCCAGAGGCGGTGCGGCTCTGGCAATTAAACAATTCTTTATTAAGGAGTAAGAAGCAAGTGGAAAAGATAAAAGCTGGCATTATTGGATGCGGAAGGATTTCTTCTGTATACCAGGCCGCGTTTGAGAATATGAAGGATGAGGTGGAACTTGCCTTTGTGGTGGATAAGGATGTATGCAGGGCCAGGAAGCTGGCTGCTGCATTTCCTGGCTGTGGCTATTCGGATAAGCTGGAAGATTTACTGAAGCAGCCGCTGTCCGTGGTTCACGTTCTGACACCGCATTACTTACATAAGGAGCATGCGGTCGCATGTCTCGATGCAGGATTTCACGTTCTGACAGAGAAGCCGGTAGCCCTTACGACGGAAGATGCAGACGCCATGATCCGGGCGGCAGACAGAAACGGAAGGCAGTTGGGTGTCATCTTCCAGAACCGCTATATCGAAGGCATTCAGGAAGTTAAAAAGCTGATTGAGCAGGGAAAATTCGGCCGGATTACCGGAGCATTTTCTACATTAAACTGGTGGCGTCCCCCTTCGTACTATGAGTGTGACTGGAAAGGAAGCTGGGAAAAGGAAGGCGGTGGTGTGGTCATTGACCAGGCCATTCACAGCCTGGATCTGGTCCGCTATCTGATGGGCTGTGAACCGGTAAAGGTGAAAGGACATATTGACCGCAGAATCCTGACCAATATTGAAGTGGAGGATGTGGCAGACGCGGCTATTACGTTTGAAAACGGAGCGGTCTATTCCTTTTTTGCGTGTAATTATTATACAAGCAACAGCCCGATCCGGGTGGAAATCAGCGGGGAAAATGGAACTGCGCTCTTAACGCAGAATGAAGTGCTGATTCAGCTAAAGGGTCAGGAGCCGAGAACCATATATCCATCTGTTGGACCGGATGTAAAGGGCGAGGCGTATTGGGGGAATTATCACGAGATTCAGCTTCGGGATTTTTACCGCTGTTTAAGGGAAGGAAGACCAGTACCAACTGATCCGGAGGATGCGAAACGTACCCTGGGGCTTGTTCTGGATATTTACCGTTCTTCCCGGGAGAACAGGGAGATTATAACGGAAAGACAGGCGGCGGAAAGATAGGCGGCGGAAAAACAATATAGTTTTTATTATAGAATGGTATGACTTTACAGGTTATGCCATTCTTTTTTTTGAAGAAATGTATGTTAGAGGCTGTCTGAGAGGGCATAAATGGCTGGTTTTATTGACGATTAAGGAAGCTGGTTTGTAAGGTTTTATATAAAAATGTATTTATAATACATGATGTGGTTGGCAGAAATATGCAATAATGCTGATAAAATAAAGAAAATACGATTTAAAAATGTGTTAATAATACAGAACACTATTGACAAACACAAAATAGGATGCTAATATTTATTTAAATTAAAAAACTAATAACGCTTAACGAAACAAACAAGTAATTACCGGCACAAAAGTGAAAAATTCTTGAAAGGTGATTGATACGATGCGGTTAGAATTCTATGACGCAGAGAGACGATTGACGCTCTGCAGGCTGAAACAGTATATGAAACAGGAATCAGATATTTTGACAAGGGCACAGGCTGGGGAAGAGAAATATTCAGGTAATCTGGGATGGCTTCATGTGGAGGAATGGGCCGGAGAGGAGAAACTTCGGGATATAGAGACCTGTGCAGGAAGAGTCAGGGAAGATGGTGAGATCCTGGTGGTGATTGGAATCGGCGGTTCCAATCAGGCGGCGAGAGCCGTGGTCGAGGCACTTTCCTGCGGCGGTCCTATGAAGATTTTATATGCAGGCAACAACGTATCGTCCCAGTATATGAAACAGCTTCTAAAGCAGCTGGAAGGCAAATCTGTCTATGTGAATGTCATAGCTAAAAACTTTGAGACGCTGGAACCGGGAATCGGTTTTCGGATTCTTCGCCAGTATCTGAAAGAGAGGTACGGAGCCGGATACGAAAGACGGGTCTTTGCTACTGGAACGAGGGGAAGCCGCCTGCATGAGCTCTGCAGAATTTACGGTTATACCTTTCTGGATTTTCCCGAGAACATCGGGGGACGGTATTCGGGCCTTTGCAATGTAGGTCTGTTCCCGGCGGCAGTGGCCGGAATGGATATCCGCGCCATGGCTGCCGGAGCCGGAGATATGGAACGGGAGCTGCGGAACACAAAGGGAGAGGAAAATACGGCATTTCAGTACGCGGCCATCCGCAGCCTCTTGTATCAGGAGGGCTTCCGTGTGGAGATGCTGGCTTCCTTTGAACCGAGGCTTCAGTACTTTTACGGCTGGTGGACGCAGCTGTTTGCGGAAAGCGAGGGGAAGCAGGGAAAAGGCCTTTATCCTACGGCAGTGAAATACTCGGAGGACTTACACTCCATCGGGCAGTTTGTGCAGGAGGGAACGCCGATTCTGTTTGAGACATTTCTGGACATTGAGGAACAGGGAGAAGCGGTGTCCGTGGAAGCGGATGAAGTGGAGGACGGTTTTGATTACTTGAACGGCTCCAGTCTGGCGGACATCAGCCGGGCGGCCTTTGAGGCGACCGTAAAGGCGCACAGTGAGCGTCTGCCCTGTATCAGAATCAGAATCGACGAATTGAGTGAATACAGCTTTGGCCAATTATTTTATTTCTTTGAATTTGCGTGTTACCTTTCAGGAAAGCTGCTGGGGGTCAATCCTTTTGACCAGCCAGGTGTGGAGAACTACAAGGGCTATATGTTTGAAGCCCTTGGAAAATATAAATACAGGAGTGAAAGCAATGGAGAAAATTAGAGTAGGTATTGTTGGAACGGGCTATACGGTGGGGATTGCAGGCAATCATGCGAAAGGCTACTTACAGAATCCAGGCTGTGTCCTCACTGCTGTCTACGACATTGTCCCGGGACGTGCCGCACAGTGGGCAAAGGAAAAAAATCTGGAGGTGGAAATCTGTTCTGACTACGATGAGTTGCTTGAGAAGGTAGACGCCGTAAGTATCTGTACTCCCAACTATGCTCATGGAGAGTTGGCTGTGCGGGCTATGGAAAAAGGAAAGCATCTGTTGTGTGAAAAGCCTTTAAGCATTGATTCCGAAAACTCTGTCCGGGCGGTAAGCATTGCCAGATGCTGTTCCACGGTCGCCATGATCGGATTCAGCTATCGCGGGATACCGGCGGTCCGTTACATGCGCCAGGTTCTGCAGTCCGGTAAGATGGGAAAGATTTTTACATATCGGGAAACACTGGGCGGATGCAGGATTGCCAATCCCGGGGTGAAGCTGGAATGGCGTATGCAGAAGCAGCTTTCCGGCACAGGGGCGCTGGCTGATTTTGGCTGCCATATGCTGGATCTGTGCGACTGGATGTTTGACGGGTCTCAGGGAGCGGTTTCCGAGGTAAATGGCTTCGTCTCCTGCTCCATTCCGGAGAGGGATGAGATATTTGACCCGGGACAGGGCCAGGTAAGCAACGACGATTCCACCGCATTTAACCTCCGGTTTGAGGGTGGAACACTGGCTTCCTTTGTAGCGAGCCGGCTGGGCGTGGCGAGACATACCATTGAGATATACGGAGAAGGAGGCATGATGCTTTTCCGGGACGACCGGCCTGCGGAAGTGGAAGTCTGGTTTAAGGAAAAGTCTGGTGGATATGCAGGCAAGCCGGAGGTCATCTCCGTCGATGCAGATCTGGTGACAGATCCATGGTTTTTTGCCGAAATCAATGATTTCATCCATTGTATTCAGACAGGGGAACGGCCAGACCGCAATTTTGACCGGGCGCTCTATATTCAGGACCTGCTGGATAAGATTTTACTGGCCTGCGAAACCGGTAAAACTATTCATATATAAGGAGGAAAGAGATTATGAGAATGAGCCTTTTAACAAACAGCCTGACCGGTGTCGGGATCAGGGATTTGAAGACCATTGCTGACTGGGCCTGGGAAAACGGGATCTGCGAGTTAGATGTGGGGCCGGCGATTCCTCTCGACAAGGAACAGTTCGACGCTGTTCTGGGGGAAGGAAAGGTATCGGTTGGGACCATGATTTACTGCCGTAATTTCCTCAGCAGGGACAAGGAGGAGGCGGAGTTTCACTGCAGCGCTCTTCGGGACCGGATCCGGTTTGCCGGTGAGATGGGAATCGAAAAGATTGTGTGTTCCACCGGTGTTACGGCGGAATCCTTTGGCGGTATGGGATTTGCTCCGGAGAAGAGTCTGCCTGCTGTGGTGGAACTGGCGAAGCAGTTTGTGGAGCTGGCGGAGAAATATGGGGTTAAGCTCTGCTACGAGAACTGCCCCATGATGGGCAACATTGCCACCTCACCAGACTTGTGGAAAGCTGTTTTTGATGCGGTGGACAGTGAGCAGCTGGGGCTCTGCTACGATCCGTCTCATCTCGTCTGGCAGTTCATTGATCCGTATAAAAACATCTATCAGTTTGCCGACAGGATTTTCCATGTCCATGCCAAGGATACCGTCGTAGATCGGGAGGCCCTGGCACAAACCGGCGTTTTACAGAATGGGAAATGGTGGAGACACCGTCTGCCGGGGCTGGGAGAACTGGATTGGGGCCGGATTGTGGATGCTCTTTATGAGATCAGGTATGAGGGGGCCATCTGCATCGAGCACGAGGATCCGGTCTGGGAAGGCACCGAGGATAAGGTGAAACGGGGAATCTTAAAGACAAGAGATCATGTCAGTTCTTTCTTTATGTAAAATATAGAAGGTAAATAAGGAGGTATTTCATATGAAAAACAAACGTTTACTCGCCGCATGCATGGCCGCATTACTTGCAGCCTCATCCCTGACGGCCTGCGCCGGAGGGAAGGCAGCATCCAGCGGAGATAATTCCGGAAAAACAGAGTCTGCGAAGGCTTCAGCAGGAGAGACAACTACCGGAGCGGCAAAGGATACGGAGGGAGAGAGTCCGAAAGGAGAGAGTCCAAAGGGGGAAAAGACAGTTCTGACCGTGTGGCATACCTGGGGCGCCGGTCCGGGAACGGACGCGATGGAAAAGGTTGTCAATATGTACAACCAGACGAATGACAAGAATGTAGAGATTAATCTTCAGTTTGTAGCCAATAAGGCCAGCGGCAACACACAGACCATGGATAAGCTGATGGCTTCCATAGCCGCAGGAAGCCCGCCGGAGATGGCACTGCTGGATAATTTCCAGGTTGCGACCTGGGCCCAGCAGGATGCGCTTGTAAAGCTGGACGACTTAATGGCGGCTTCCGGCACCTCCTTTGACGGTATTTACGACTGGGCCAGGTCTGGTTCCCAGTACAAGGGCAGCACCTATTCGATTCCCTACAATGGAGATACCCGTGCGCTTTTCTATAACAAGGACTTATTTGCGGCTGCGGGATTGGATCCTGAGAATCCGCCTTCCACGATCGAGGAGTTAAATGCAGCAGCGGAAAAGCTGACAATTATGGATGGCAGTACCTATAAGCAGGTTGGTATCATTCCGTGGTTATTTGCGGGTAAACCGATTTATACCTGGGGCTGGAACTTTGGCGGGGACTTCTACGATGCCGACGCCAATGTGCTGACAATCGCAAAGGCGGAGAATATCGAAGCACTTCAGTGGGAAGTGGATGTTGCTGACAAATTTGGCGGAAAAAGCTTTGTGGAATTTGCAGCGGGGCTCGGTACCGGAGCGCAGGATCCGTTTGTGACCGGACAGGTGGCCATGGCGGTTAAAGGAAACTTCGATATTGCCAACATGGCGCAGTATAACCCGGATTTGAACTATGGAATCTGCCCGATCCCAAGTAAGGAAGAGGGAAAACATATGACATGGGCAGGAGGCTGGGCGTTCGTAATTCCACGCGGAGCAGGCAATCAGGAGCTTTCCATGGATTTTATGAAATACATACTGAGCGACGAAGCGCAGACCGTCATGGCGGAAGACAGTGCCAGTCTGTCTCCGTGTAAGAGCGTGTCGGAGAAGGTATTCGGCTCCAAAGATAACTATAAGGCATTTATGGACTACATATCTACTGCGAAAATTCGCCCGCCGGTACCTGTCGGACAGATGCTGTGGGATAACTTAAACCAGGTACTGGATTCGGCGCTGAATAAAAAGGATACGCCTGAGAACCTGATGAAAGCCCTGGATGTCTCCATCAATGAAGAACTGAAGAAACTTGAATGAGAAGAGGTGATTACCATTGAAGAGTGGCAGCAATGTACGGCATGCGCAGGGAAGGTTTGTTAAGAAAAGTGGTATTGAGGCCCATAAATCGAGGATGGGGTTATTGTTTACGGCACCGTGGATTCTTGGCCTGCTCCTGTTTTATGCTTACCCGCTTCTTTCCTCTATCTACTACAGCTTTACATCCTATAGTGTGTTAAACAGAGGAACCTTTGTCGGGCTGGCAAATTACAAAGAACTTGTGAGGGATAACCTGTTCTGGAAGAGTATCTGGAACACCCTGTATTTCACGGCGCTCAGTGTTCCCGTCAATATTATTCTTGGAATTGTCATTGCGCTTTTGCTGAATTCCAGGATCCGGTTAATTGGTCTCTACCGCACCGTTTTCTTTATTCCTACGCTGGTGCCGGTCGTTGCTACCGCCACAGTGTGGCGCTGGCTGCTGGATTCCAATTATGGCATTATTAACAGTCTGCTTAATAAGATTGGAATTGCATCGATTCCCTGGCTGGCCAGTGAAACCTGGTCAAAGCCGGCACTCGTGCTGATCGCTTCCTGGGGAATCGGGCAGGCCATTATCATTAATCTGGCCGGCCTTCAGGATATATCCCCTGAGTATTACGAGGCGGCGCAGATCGATGGTGCGAACCTGTTTCAGCGGGTTCGCAACATCACCCTGCCGCTGCTGACACCTGTTATTTTCTACAATGTGGTCATGGGCGTTATTAACGCCCTGCAGACCTTTACACTGCCCTATACCCTTACGGGCGGCGAAGGCAATCCGGTTAATTCCCTTACCTTTTATGTCATGCATTTGTACAACAATGCGTTTGGCTACATGCACATGGGGTATGCATCGGCTATGGCCTGGATACTGTTTCTGATCATTCTGGTGCTCACCATTGTGATCTTCGGTACTTCCAAAAAATGGGTGCATTATCAAGAATAGAAGTATCGATTCAGCCGTGCGGCAGTTTGTATGGAAAAGTGTGTTACAAGCTCGCTTGTATAAGCACTTTTTTGTACAAACTGACATAGGGCGGAACGCCCGGGCTTCTTGTTTTCGTGCTTTTCGAAAACAAGAAGATGCACGGCTGAATCGTTACAAATAGGAGGGATTTTATGATGAAACGGTTAAAAAAGCTTCCAATCCATCTGATTCTGATTGGGCTGGGTTTTTTCTTCCTGCTTCCTTTTATCTGGATGCTTTCCACTGCACTCAAATCGGATCAGCAGGTACTTGTGAATCCGCCGATCTGGATTCCGAAGCCGGTCATGTGGGAGAATTTTGCCAGGGCAATAAACTATATTCCATTTTTCCGCTATATGGGCAATACAACTGTGATTGCGGTTTTAGATGTGCTGGGAACGGTGGTTGCCTGCCCCTTAGTGGCCTATGGGCTGTCCCGGCTGGAGTGGAAGGGGCGTGAACTGCTGTTTTTTATCACCATAGCGGTTATGATGATTCCCCAGGAGGTCACGATGGTTCCGACCTTTATCCTGTTTAATAAAATTGGTCTGACCGGAACGTATGTGCCTCTGTTTATCCAGTCCTTCTTCGGAAGGCCATTCATGATCTTTTTACTGCGCCAGTTTTTTATGAATCTTCCCCACGATCTGGAAGATGCGGCGCGGGTGGACGGAGCCTCGGAATTCTATATCTACGCGAAAATTATGCTGCCCCTGGTCGTGCCGGGCGTGTTGACGGTAGCCCTGTTCCGGTTTATGAACTCCTGGAACGACTTTTTAGGACCGCTGCTTTACTTAAGCGATGAGAAGCGGTATACGCTCAGCATCGGGCTGCAGATGTTTACCACGCAGTATAAGACAGAGTGGTCGCTTCTGATGGCTACGGCGCTGATGATTACCCTGCCGGTTATTATCATTTACTTTATTGTCCAGAAGCGGTTTATCGAAGGAATTACTTTCTCCGGGATTAAAGGCTGAGACAGGAAGGAGGGGGAGATGACTGCACGTGGCACAAATCTGCCAAGAGTCAAGAAGCAGAACGAGGCTCTGATTAAAGAAATTATCTATAAATACGGCCCTATATCGCGAGGGAAGATTGCAGAGATGCTGTCACTGACTCCGCCTACGATTACGACGAACGTGACATCCCTGATCGAGAGAGGGCTGGTGTATGAGTTCCCGGCGGACGCCTCCGATGTGGAAGAGCGTTCCCTGGGGCGCAGACCGGTAAAAATTGATTTTGTTCAAGATGCCAGATATGCCATCGGAGTGGAGTTAAATCCTTATCAGACGGCAATCTGCATGCTGGATCTCCATGGAAATGAGAAAATCAGTGTGAAATATCCTCCCATGAATGGGGAGTATGTGGAGGAAATGGACGCGCTTGCGCAGAGTATTGATAAGCTGATCGCCGGGAGCGGAGTGGATATGGAAAAGATCCTGGGCGTAGGTGTGGGCCTGCCGGGCTTTGTGGAAGCGAAGGCGGGTGTCCTGAGGGAAAGCTTCAAGACAAACTGGAATAATAAAAATATAGCCAGAGACTTGACGAGAAGGCTGGAGGTCCCAGTACTCATTGAAAATAACGCCAGAATAAGGGCGGCCGGAGAAGAGATGTTTGGAAAGACGCTGAGGCCGGATTCCTTTGCTTACTATCTGATCTCCTATGGTATTGCATGTCCTCTGCTGGTAAAGAACCGGATGATTACAGGGGAAAATGCCAGCACCGGCGAGGCCGGCCATATGGTAGTGGAAATCAACGGTCCGAAATGTGAGACCTGCGGACACAACGGCTGTCTGGAGGAGATGGCCAGTGAACGGGCGATTCTCAAGCGGTGTAAAGCGGCCGTATCCGCAGGTGCCTCCACGATGCTGACAGAGCTGTGCCCCGACCCGGCGGAAATGACCATGAAGGACGTCATCATGGCAGAGGAATGCAATGATACACTGGTAGTGAAAATCATGGAGGAGGCTGTCATGTACCTTGGCGTGGCGCTGGCGAATATTATCAACCTGATCAGCCCGCCGCTGGTCATTGTGGACGGCTATATCATGAAGGTGAAGAGAAATCGAAGGCGGCTTCTGGAAGAGACGAAGAAACACATCTTTGGTCTGAATGACCAGGAGATCGAGATTGAATTTATCGATTTCAATCCCTTCACAGGTGCCAGGGGCGGGGCTGCTCTGGCAATCAAACAGTTCTTTATCAAGGAGTAAGTATTGAATAAAATAAGTGAGGATTCGTAATCAAGTGGAAAAGATAAAAGCAGGTATCATTGGATGTGGCAGGATTTCATCGGTTTACAGGGCCGTGTTTGAGAATATGAAGGAAGAAGCAGAGCTCGTCTTTGCAGTGGATAAGGAATTAAGCAGAGCGGAGCAGCTGGCCGCAGCGTTTCCCGGTTGTGGTTATTCCGACAGGCTGGAGGATCTGCTGAGGCAGCCGCTGTCTGTGGTTCACGTCCTGACTCCCCATTTTTTACATAAGGAGCATGTAATTGCATGTCTGGAAGCAGGATTTCATGTGCTGACAGAGAAGCCGATCGCGCTGTCACTGGAAGATGCTGACTTGATGATCGCGGCAGCGAAGAAAAATAAAAGGCAGCTGGGCGTCATATTCCAGAACCGTTATATTGAAGGCGTTCAGGAAGTGAAGCGAATGATAGAGAATGGGGAATTTGGACGGATCACAGGTGCGTTCTCCACGCTGAACTGGTGGCGGCCGCCTTCTTATTATGAATGTGACTGGAAGGGAAGCTGGGAGAAGGAGGGCGGTGGTGTGGTCATCGACCAGGCCATCCACAGTCTGGACCTGGTTCGTTATCTGATGGGCTGCGAACCGGTAAAGGTGAAAGGTCATATTGACCGGAGAATCCTGACTAATATTGAGGTGGAGGACGTGGCGGACGCAGCCATTACATTTGAAAACGGTGCGGTTTATTCGTTTTTCGCCTGCAATTACTACACCAGTAACAGCCCCATCCGGGTAGAGATAAGCGGGGAACATGGAACGGCACTTTTAACAGAGAATGAAGTAGTCATTCGGTTGAAGGGCCGGGAGCCAAGAACCGTGTCTCCATCCGTCGGGCCGGAGGTAAAAGGAGAGGCGTACTGGGGAAATTATCACGAGGTTCAGATCCGGGATTTTTACCGCTGTCTAAGGGAAGGAACCCCGGTACAGACAGACCCTGAGGATGCGAAACGTACACTGGGGCTTGTTCTGGATATTTACCGTTCTTCGAAAGAAAATCGGGAGATTGAGAGAAAATACTCCGCAGATGAGTAAAAATATAAAAGCATCCTTGAAATATTGATGGGAATATGATATATTGTAGATACAAAGAGGAAAAACCGCCCACAAGGTGGGTTGACCTTATGAGAGTTTAGAAAATGCCACCTCGTCGCTCGGCCAAAGTTCAGGGGTGGTTTTTCTATGTAGGTCAGTGACAGATCAAATACATAAATGTCAGCAACGCTAGAATAAACATTCCAAAGGCCATCAGGTCTTTAAAATCGAATTTCATAGACATCACCTCCATTTTAAGAATGAAGGCCAACACCACCCTGTAACACGGTTCTTCCTTTTTGTAGTATAGCATATCCATAAAAATACAGCAATAATAAGTATAAGAAACATAAATTAAAGGTACTTATAACTCATATCATAGACCATCTGCTCACAAATAAATCCCATGAAACTTATTTTTATTTCATCATACAAACTCCATATCTGCACGCAAACGTTTGAGTAAAAACTTCGCAAATTCCCTCTGAAATGTGTTAATATAAAGTCATTGAAGTACGCAAAAACATAAAAAGAAACAAAAAGAAGAAAGGTGGAAAAGCATGGCGGAAAATGTTTTGATTGTCCATGGAGGCGGGCCAACGGCGGTTATCAATTCTTCCCTTTACGGAGTGATAGAGGAAGCGAAGAAAATCGGAACAATTGATAAGGTTTATGCAGCGATTGGGGGAAGCGAAGGGATATTGAAGGAGCGTTTTTTAGATCTTCTGGAATTCCCGGAGGAGAAACTGAAGCTGCTTCTGGAAACTCCGGCCACGGCGATCGGATCGTCCCGGTATGCGCTGGAGCAGGAAGATTACGAGGCTATGGTCGCCATTTTTAAGAAGTATGAGATTAAGTATGTGCTGTTAAATGGCGGAAATGGAACCATGGATACATGCGGACGTGTTTACGAGGTTTGTAAGAATGAGGATATCCGTGTCGTTGGAATTCCCAAAACCATTGACAACGATATCGCAATTACGGATCACACGCCGGGCTATGGAAGTGCAGCAAGATACATAGCGGCCACGACCGCCGAGGTAGGCGTAGACGTGAAATCCCTTCCGATTCACGTATGCATCATTGAGGCCATGGGACGGAATGCCGGCTGGATCACTGCGGCATCGGCACTGGCCAGGAAGAAGCCGGGGGATGCCCCGCATCTGATCTATTTGCCGGAACGGCCTTTTCATGAGGCGGAATTTTTAGAGGATGTAAAACGCATCCATGAAGAAAAGGGCGGAGTCGTAGTAGTCGTCAGCGAGGGCCTGAAAAATGAAGCGGGAGAGCCCATTGTTCCTCCGATCTTCAAGACGGAAAGAGCCACGTATTATGGAGATGTCAGCGCCTATTTAGCAGAACTGGTCATTAAGAAGCTGGGAATTAAGGCGAGAAGCGAAAAGCCGGGTATCTGCGGAAGGGCGTCGATTGCATGGCAGTCTCCCGTGGACCGGGATGAAGCGGTTCTGGCAGGAAGCGAGGCGTTAAAGGCGGCAGTAGCGGGCCAGAGCGGCGTCATGGTTGGATTTATCCGTGATGAAGAGGCGGAGAAGGCTGACGGTGTATACCGTATGCACACAGAGATGATACCGATTAAGGAAGTCATGATGTACGAACGGACCATTCCGGAGTCCTGCATGAACGAACGAGGCAATGATGTGACAGAGGAATTTATTCGCTGGTGCAGACCTCTGATCGGACCGGAACTGAGAGACTTTATTGATTTTAGGGAATTATATGAGCAGCATGCTCAGTGATTAAAAGGAGGGGATTCGATGAAACACATTTTTTTGAATTTAAAACGATTTGATATTCCGAAGGAATACGGCGGGGTAAACAGCATTGCTCCCATTGGAGAGTGGGGAAGCTTTATTGTATCCAATACCCAGGAGCAGTTAAAAAAATATGCCGGTGAAGACGTGGAATTTGCCATGTATTTTCCGGAGGCCCACTTGATTCCGGCCGCAGGCGCACTGTGTGAGGACAGCCCGGTTAAGGTTGGATGCCAGAGTGTATACCGCGACGATACGGCGGTTGGCGGCAATTTCGGCGCATTTACCACCAACAGGACGGCTAACGCGGCGAAAGCCATCGGCTGCACCACGACAATTATCGGCCACTGTGAAGAGAGAAAAGACAAGGCGGGAATCCTGGCGGAAGCTGGAGTGACGGATACAAAAGCGGTGAACCGTCTGCTGAATCAGGAGATAAAAAAGGCTGTTTCTTCCGGTCTGTCTGTGTTATACTGTATCGGAGAGTCCTCTGAAGAGCAGGAGAGATGGAAAGAGGTATTAAAGGAGCAGATTACTGTCGGCCTGGAAGGCGTGGATAAGAGCCTGGTTACCATTGCGTATGAACCGATCTGGGCCATCGGACCTGGAAAGATTCCGCCGGATAAGGACTATATCACCATGATCGGCACTTATATTAAGGAAATCACTGATGGATGCGATGTTGTGTACGGCGGTGGATTAAAGGTGGATAATGCAGAGATGCTGGCTTCCGTTCCGGTAATGGACGGCGGGCTTATCGCACTGACCAGATTCCAGGGAGAGATTGGATTTTACCCGGAAGAGTATCTGGAAATCATTAAAACCTACATGGGACATTGATTGCAAATCAAAAGCAGGAGGAAATTTATATGAAATTATCATTTGAATACGGCGCCGGCCTTATGGCGGCAGAACTTCCCGATACAACTGACATCTTTATTCCGGGTGAGACCGTGCCGGATCCGGCATGCATTCCGGAGGACCGTCTGGTAGAGGAGACTTTAAAATCCATCAGAAACCCTATGGGTATGGAACCTCTCTCTGAACTGGCGCATAAGGGCTCCAAGGTTACCATTATTTTCCCGGACCGTGTAAAAGGCGGAGAGCAGCCGACGTCCCACCGCAAGATTTCCATTAAACTGATTTTGGACGAACTGTATGCGGCTGGTGTGGAGAAAAAAGATATTTTACTGATCTGTTCCAACGGCCTTCACCGGAAGAATACAGAGCAGGAGATTCATAATATTCTGGGCGACGAGCTGTTCCATGAGTTCTGGCATACCCATCAGATCATCAATCACGACAGCGAGGATTACGATCATCTGGTAGATTTAGGAACCACGGACAGAGGCGACCCTGTTCTGATGAATAAGTATGTTTACGACAGTGATGTCGCTATTCTGATCGGCCATACACAGGGGAATCCTTATGGCGGATATTCAGGCGGCTACAAGCACTGCGCGACAGGAATTACGCACTGGCGTTCCATCGCCTCCCACCATGTGCCGGAGGTTATGCACCGGAAGGACTTTACTCCGGTCAGCGGTACGTCACTGATGAGAACAAAGTTTGACGAGATCGGACAGCACATGGAGAAATGCATGGGCAAGAAATTCTTCTGCTGTGACGCGGTTCTCGATACGAAATCCAGACAGATTGAGATCAACAGCGGATACGCAAAGGTAATGCAGCCTCACTCCTGGATCATGGCAGACAAGAGAACGTATGTGCCGTGGGCAGAGAAGAAGTACGATGTCATGGTATTTGGTATGCCTCAGTTCTTCCACTACGGAGAAGGCATGGGAACCAATCCGATCATGCTGCTTCAGGCTATTTCCGCCCAGGTCATCAGACATAAGAGAATCATGAGCGATAACTGTGTAATTATCTGCGCTTCTCTCTGCAACGGATACTTCCATGATGAATTGTGGCCGTATCTTAGAGAGATGTACGATATGTTCCAGCACGACTATATGAATACACTTCCGGATATGAACCGCTATGGCGAGTACTTTGCAACCAATGAGGAGTATATCAGAAAGTATCGTTACTGCAACGCGTTCCATCCATTCCACGGCTTCTCCATGATCAGCTGCGGCCACATTGCGGAGATGAACACTTCCGCAATCTATCTCTGCGGCGCTCAGGATCCGGGATATGCAAGAGGAATGGGACTTAAGACGAGAGCAACCATCGAAGAGGCGCTGGAGGATGCAAAGAAGAAATTTGTAGGACCGAATCCGAACATTCTTGCTCTTCCGCAGACATTTAAGCTGGGAGCCGTTCATCTGATGATGAAGGATGACGTATATGAGGGAAAGGGCGCGGAAGACTGTGCCTGTGCGGCTCATATGCACCACTAAAGGGTGTTTGATGATTTCTGATTAAAACAATGACGGAACGGCCTTACAGCGGCAGAACCTTGTGGCTGACGGGCCGTTCTAAGCAATGCCCGGGGTATTGCTTTATACAGTTAACCCAGTGCTGACTGGCGTATTTACGCCGGACGGTACTAATTTATGGAAGGGGGTTTTTTAGTGAAAACATTGATTAAAAATGCATCTGTCTATCACAACCACCGTTTTGAGACGCTGGATCTTCTGCTGGAGGACGGCCGGATTGCCCGTATGGGCGGCTGTGGAGATGAGTCCTGTGACAAGGTGATTGATGCCGGCGGAAGCCGTGTGGTTCCCGGCTTCCTTGATATTCACACCCACGGAGCGGTCGGCGTGGACGTCAATGGGGCGGACGCGGAAGGCTTTGAGAAAATCTGCCGTTTCTTCGCTTCGCAGGGAACGACCAGCTGGCTCTGTTCCGTTCTTACGGATACGAAGGAGCAGACGATGCAGGCCATCGATATGTATAAAGAATGGAAGAAGACGGAGCATCATGGTGCGAATCTGATGGGAATCCATCTGGAGGGACCATTCTTATGCCCGGATTACAAAGGAGCCATGCCGGAGCACCTCTTAAAGAAGCCTGACATGGAGCTTTTAAAGGCTTATCAGGAAGAGGCGGAAGGGGAGGTCCGCTATATTACGGTTTCGCCTGAGGTGGAAGGCATCGTAGATTTCATCCCCTACATCAAGAGCCTGGGCATTCAGGTTGCCATCGGCCATTCAGGCGCGGATTATGATACAGCGCGAAAAGCCATACAAAACGGTGCGTTAGGGGCAACTCATACCGGCAACGCCATGAAGCTGCTGCATCAGCATTTCCCGGCGATCTGGGGAGCTGTACTGGAGGATGACGATGTGTACTGTGAAATGATTTGTGACGGCAGACACCTTCATCCGGGCACAGTCCGTTTTATCATTAAGATTAAGGGGCTGGACCGTGTGGTTGCGATCACGGATTCCATCATGGCCGCCGGACTTCCGGATGGCAATTATAAGCTGGGAGTCAATGACGTGGTGGTAGTGGACGGCGATGCGAAGCTGGCTACCGACGGAACCCGCGCAGGCAGCACGCTGACAACCGGAAAGGCGCTTAAGAATCTTCTGGAATTTACGGGCCGTTCTCTGACGGATATCATTCCGATGCTGACAGAGAATCCGGCCAGACTGATCGGTGTCTATGACCGGGTAGGCTCCATCGAGCCAGGCAAGGATGCGGATCTCGTATTTTTAGATGAGGAATGTAATGTTGTGCGCACCTTTGTTAAGGGGAAAGAGTGTTACTAAATATATAAAAATGAGTGAGAAAGAGACGGTTAGATAATGAGTGGATATCTTTATATTTTATTCTGGATTGTCAGCTTCGGGGCATCCATAGCAGGAGCGATCTGTGGAATTGGCGGAGGTGTCATCATAAAGCCTACGCTTGACGCATTTGGAGTCTTAAGCGTTTCAACTATCAGTTTCCTGTCAGGCTGCACGGTGCTGGCCATGACCTGCTATTCCGTAATCAAGGGAAAGATGAGCGGGGAATCATTGATTGACATGAAGACAGGGACACCCTTAGCGATTGGTGCCGCGATCGGAGGCGTAGTTGGAAAATCCATGTTCCAGGCGCTTTCCGACATGTTTGTGAATAAAGATATGGTGGGAGCAGTTCAGGCAGGATGTCTGCTCATTATCACACTGGGAACTCTGATTTATACGCTAAAAAAGGATAAGATAAAAACGCTTCACGTGACGAATGCGGCATTATGTATCGTCATAGGTATCGTGCTGGGAATTTTCTCCTCCTTCCTGGGAATCGGAGGAGGCCCGATCAATCTGGTTGTCCTGTTCTATTTCTTTTCGATGGAGACAAAAACAGCGGCCCAGAATTCCCTATACATCATTCTCTTCTCCCAAATCACCAGCCTGATAAATTCCCTGGTCACCAGAACCGTACCAGAGTTCACCATGTGGCTTCTAGTGCTCATGGTAATCGGCGGCATTCTGGGCGGAATGAGCGGCCGGATCATCAATAAAAAAATTGATTCCAAAGTGGTCGATAAGTTATTCATCATTTTAATGATTGTGATCATATTTATCAATATTTACAATATTTATCAATTTGCACGTTAGCAATGAGCAGTGCGAAAAAAGCCAAAGGAAAATTTGTGTTGTGCTCGCACATAAACAAATTTTCCTTTGGCTTTTTTCATAGGGCGAAGCCCGTGACCGAAGTGGAGCGGAGCGGAACTGAGGTGCACTGCGGACCAGCGGGCAGCGGAACTGAGGTGCCCAGCAACCAGCAAAGGAGATGCGATGGAACAGATACTAATAGTAATTTTCTCCTCCTTCTGCGGAGGACTCGTGCAGGCAGTTACAGGATTTGGCGGTGCAGTAATCATCATGATTTTTCTTCCGCTTATACTAAATATGACGGCGGCCCCGGCACTTAGCGATGTCATAACCATGACACTGTCATTTTCCATGTTTTGGAGATACCGTAAGGCGGTGCATTATAAAAGCATCCTGATACCGGCCGCCGTTTATCTGGTTACCAGCACACTGGCAATCCATGGTTCCGCCTATGTGGATGCGGGAAAATTGAAAGGATTTTTCGGTGTATTTCTGATTTTACTGTCGGTATACTTCTTTGCCTTTTCAGGCAAACTTTCGGTGAAACCGACATTCTTTATGAAGTTTGGATGCGGCGCCCTGTCTGGCATCTGCGGCGGTTTATTTGGAATCAGCGGGCCGCCGGCCAGTCTGTTTTATCTGGCAGCGACGGATACAAAAGAAGAGTATTTAGGAACCCTGAATGCATTTTTTTCCTTCACGGTAATTTTTAACCTGATATCCAGGATCTGCAATGGCTTTCTGACTGTATCACTGATCCCTCTGATGGGGGTCGGGATTGCTGCCATCTTAACCGGATGTGTCCTTGGAAGCAGGATTGTTAAGAAGATCAACATTGATGTTATGAGAAAGTGTGTGTATGGGTTTATGGCATTTGCGGGAGTGGTGATTGTGGTGCAGGGAGGGCTTCGGTGATACATATTCAATATTGCGAACAGCGTCAATTACACGTAATACGACATGTGATTCATGTCTCTTTCTGTAGCGGTTAGCTTTTGTTGTATTCCCATAGACCGGACAGCTCTGACTGGTGCTCTTTGGGGCTGCCGCAAGGACTTCTGACTGCGACAGTGCGGCTATGTATTCCAGCGTCTCATGGAACTGTCGGAATGCCCGGGAGACCATTACGTACGAAAAAGGGGGGCTTTCTCACGGAGCTTCTTCAGTTTCCACTTTGCTGATTTTGTCCCATGCCTGCAGGCGTTTTCGCAGGGCAAGGGCTTTCGCGCGCTTTTCCTTGATCGCGCGGCCGTAAAAGAACCTGGTGTTTCCTTCACCATCAAAGGAAACTGCCAAATAGTTCACCCCCAGATCAATTCCAACGATATGGTTTAAGATATTCCTGTTCTCTACTTACAGGGTGACTGGAATATGCAGATAATATTTCCTGTTTTTCCGAATCAGCCTGGCAGTGCCAAAGCGTCCGCCGGCACGCAGCCAGTGTTCTATCCCTTTCGATTCAAAGGAGATATGTAACCTGCCGGAAAGGGTATTTAAGCTAACGGACTGATCCGATATGGAGTAATCCCGGTTCCAGACAAGATCATACTCGAAGTTTCGAAAAGATACTTTTGAAAAGGAGTGTCCATTGCTTTTCATGGATTTATATTTTGCAAGGACGGTCTTAAATACACTCTCTGTCATCTGAGAGCAGAGTCCAAACTGCTGCCTGACCGGGTAGTATAAGGCAAGCTTTGATTCGGGATAGCGGATGCCCTCCATGGGGGTATAAGTACGGCATCCGGTTTTTAGGAGGATAAAAAAGGAGTACTGGATACTGTGACCAACAGTGGCTGGTATGAATACTCATATGTATCCCTGTCTGTTCCATTGTATCTGCCCCTGTTATTAATACCTCGTCAGATCAAATTATGATGAATTAAGAGAAGGTGAGTTTCCGCATCTGCCCCGCCCAGGAGTTGAAATGTAATGAATCCTGTATGGGGCATTTTATATCAAGGGAAAGATGTTGCGATAGGAATGTCAAAGTTTAAGGGAAAGAAAGGATATTTCTCTCCCCTTTATTGATTTTAAAAAATGTGGCATAAAAAAGAAAAATATTATATTAATATGAGCACTATTACTCAAAATATAAAAAAGATATTGACAAGTCATTTAGTGTGTGGTAAATATGTAGTATACACACGTATTTATAATAAACTTATTATGCAAAAAGCTATATATGCAAATATTCAATTACATAATTTAAAAACGTGTATTAAATTTATACTTAAGAAATAAAATGGTCGACCATTTTATATAACTAATATACACACGTGTGTATATCGGGAGCACAAAATTGGGGTTATGTACAAAGAAAGAGAGGGGATCTACATGAAGAAAAGAAGATGGATGGCACTTGCACTTGCCTGTACAATGATTTTTACAGCGGGCTGTCAAAAAGGGGGAAAAGAAACAGCTGAGGTGCCGGTTAACAAGGAAACAAAAGAAAGCCAGGCAGAGACGGCCAAGACGGAGGTTCCAAACACAGAAAATACGAAGAGCCAGGAGGAGCCGGTTACAATTAAGTTTGCTAATTACGCGGTGTTGGAGGAAGGAAACAGCGCCTTCTGGGAAAAGATTAAAACAGATTTTGAAGCAGAGAATCCCAATATAACGATTGAATGGATTACGGCACCGTTTGGGGAAATGGTGCAGCAGGTTATTAATATGGCAGGAGGCGGCGAGAATGTTGACCTGATTTTTGGTGAATTGGACTGGACTCCAACTTTGGCGGATTCGGGAATAGCATGTCCGGTATCAGACATTATGTCGGCGGAGTATCTGGCGGATTTCTATCCTAATGTTTTGGAAGCACACTCGATTGATCATGTGCTTTATTCTCTTCCATTATATGTAGGACCGTATATTTTGTACATCAATAAGGATTTGTTTGAGCAGGCCGGGTTGGATGCATCGAATCCTCCGACTACCTATGAGGAGATGCTTAAGTGCGCAGAGAAACTTTCTGAATTAAAGGACGCAGATGGAAATCAGGTATATGCATTTGGTCAGACTACGGCATCGGTGCCGGTATCGGGGGCTTCCCTGACGAGCATGGTATTCAATTTTGGAGGCCAGGTGCTTGATGAAAATGGAAAGTTAAGCTGTGACAATGAAGGATTTAAGCAGGCCTTTGAGATGCTGAAGCTTCTGGATGAGAAAGGCTATAACCCACAGAATGCAAAGCTGAAGGATTTGAGAAACTTATTTGCTCTGGGCAGACTTGCCATGTATTATGATCAATCATGGGGATTTGCAGGTATAAAACCGATTAATCCGGAATCGGAAGCGTTTACGGTTACAGCAAAGCCTTTAAAAGGCGGTAGCGGTACGGGACAGAGTATTTTACAGTCCCACTGCCTGATGATGGTGGATAATGGAGAAGCACGAAAGAAAGCTGTAGAAAAGCTTGTTGAATATATCATAACGAATGATAATCTAAGTTACCGTATGTCTAATGAGACGCTTGCATACCCGGCTAAGAAATCTATGGAACACGCGGTGGATGATAGTCTGATTTTAAAGGGAGCTGCCGGTTCTGAGGCAAATACAAAGACACAGGTTTTCATTCCGCAGAACAGTGATTTAAATCTTGAACTCTGTGCACTGGCTCAGGCGGTAACCGTTGGAAAAACGGATGTGGACAAGGCAATCGCAGACTTTAAGAAGGCTGCAGAAATGATTCTTGATTAAGTACGTTCAGAGAGGATTAGTATGGAAACGGGAATAAAAAGCGAAGAAGCCAGGGAACTGGCTGCCATGTATAGAAGTCAGCTCTCAGATATTATGGAAGAGTGGGCGAAGCATACTGTGGACCCGACCGGCGGTTATATAACCGATTTCGGCGAGGATTGGGAACTGGTTTCCAGGCGTAAGAATATATGGGCTCAAGCACGCCAAACGTATATGTTTGCTGCCTATTATGAATATTCTGGTCATGAGGATAAGTGGCTTTCACTGGCTAAGCTGGGACGTGATTTTCTGGTTCACCATGCATACGCCGGAGAGGGCCGATGGTATTATGAGGTGTCGGAAGATGGAGGACGGGTGATAGAAGGAACAACCACCATCTTTACGGATCTATTTGCCCTGATTGCGCTGGCACAGTATGCATCTGCATCGGGAGACCAGACGGATTATGAACTGATTAGGGAGACGTTTGATCGTGCGAAAAATCATATTATGGATCCTGAGTTCCGGGATATAAAACCGCATGTGTGGCTAAAAGGGATAGAGAGACATTCTCCATACATGATTGCTGTTCATTCATCCATGATAGCTGAAAAAGTTCTTGGAAAAGATGTCACTGGACCGTTTATTGATTTCTGTATTCATAAACTGTTGTATTTCTTTGGGAAAAATAAAAGCGGATATCTGTTGGAAAGTCTTAAAGAAGATGGGACTGTATGGGATACTCCGGAGGGACGTATTGTCAATCCTGGCCATATTTTTGAAGGAATGTGGTTTTGTATCGATTATGCAAGAGGAATGGATGATGATGTGATTTCGAGTGCGCTCAGCATTATCCAAGATACTGCTGAAGTGGCAGTTGACCGGACATATGGGGGTGTGATTCATCGGTTTGACTGCTATGGGAAGGAGGGAGAGGATACACTAAAAACGGATACAGGAGAACTTAAGCCGGATGACAAGGTGGACTGGGTGAACTGTGAGAGTCTTTATGCGTTTGCTCTTGCGGCGGTGCTGACAGGAAACGAGACTTCGATCGAGCAGTTTCGTCACCTTCATCAATTTTGCCAGACGCATTTTAAACCTGAGAGAGGAGGAGACTGGTATCCCGTCCTGGATCGGGAAGGGACGCCGCTTCGCAAAAATAAAGGGGGAAAGCACAGGGTGGCGTTTCATGTACCGCGTGCGCTGATGAATCTCAGTGTATTATTTGAAACTGTGAGTTGATCTGTGTTTAGAAAGGAGAAGGAAACTTATGACAAGAAGGAGGAGGTTAGCGCTTGTACTGGCTTGTCTGCTGGTAGTGATGACGGGGTGTGCAAATCATAATACTGCACAGGAGAGTGGTGCAGAAATAGAGTCAGATACAAAGGCAAATACCAACGCAAATACCAACGCGGAGAAAAAGAATGGTAAAGACAAGGAAAACAACGGGGAATCCAGCGAAAAGATAGAGGAAAACGCTCCAACGGCCAATACTTCAGGATCGAATTCCGGAAGTCCGGTAACCATAAAGATTGCAAATTATGCAGTTCTGGAAAAGGGGTATGAGGAATTCTGGCAGAATGTAAAAGAGGGATATGAGGCGAAATATCCCAATATAACAGTGGAATGGGTGACAGCACCTTACGGCGAGATTTTAAACCAGGTTATTAATATGGCAGGAGGCGGAGACAAAGTGGATTGTGTCTTCGGCGAGGATATCTGGATTCCGTCGTTGGTTGAAGCCGGACTGGCGGCCCCTATGGATCAGGTACTGGATTCGGATTTTTTGAATGACTATTATCCGAATGCATTAGCGGCACATTCTATGGATGGCACTGTTTATGCAGCTCCTCTGTATTTGACTCCGCCGGTATTATTTTACAACAAGGAACTTTTTAAGGAGGCTGGTCTGGACCCGGAGAAGCCGCCGAAGTCTTATGACGAAATGATGGTGATGGCAGAGAAGTTGTCACAGTTAAAGTCATCTGACGGAAACAAGGTATATGCGTTCGGATTCCCAACTGGATCGGTGATTGTAGTGGGATCTTATCTGCAGGGGCTGATAAAGAATTTTGGCGGCGAGATATTCGATGCGGATGGAAAGCTGGATGTGAAAAATATTGGATTCGTTGATGCCTTTAAATTTTTACAGGAGTTAGATGAAAAGGGCTATAATCCCCAGAACGCAAAGGCAAAGGATCTAAGAAATCTTTTTGCACTGGGGCAGCTGGCTATGTATTATGATAAGACTGGCGGAATCAACGGTGTCACTTCTATTAATCCGGCAGCAGCAGATTTTACAGCTACTGCATGTCCACTGGCTGGAGGCGGGGGAAGCGGTGAGACAGTTTCACAGTCCCACTGTTTTATTGCAATTGACAACGGCCAGGAGAAAAAAGAAGCGGTTAAGAATTTCATTCAGTATGTGATTACTCCTGAAGTAATGGAAGACTACATGACAAATATCGCACCAGCGTACCCGGCTAAAAAAGCTATGGAACATATGGAGGGTGTGAATAACAGCGCATTTTTGGCAGGCGCCAGGGATACAGTAAACCATCTCTCTCCCAGTTTGATGTTTCCGACAGTGGCAGATTTTAATTTGGAACTCTGCGCTCTGGCTCAGGCTGTGACGATGGGGGATGAGGAGGTCCAGACGGCGGCAGCAGATTTTGAGAAGTCTGTTCAGCCATTGCTGCCATAAAATAGGCCAGTGGTATCAACGGTTTTGCAAGCGGCAGCACGTGACTGAAATAAGAAACGTGCTGCCGCTTTGTTTATAGGAAAATTTGATCATTAGACGGAGAGCATGGCCTGCTATATTTCCTAAAACAAAAATAATTAAAAAAAGGTATTGACAACGACATTTAGTTATGGTAAAAATGATATATACACACGAGTTGATATAAATTATAATTGTGCAAATTACTAAGAAATGGGGAAGGTAATATGATGCAGTTAACGATTGGTTTTATAACAACCTGTTCAGGACGATGGCCGAGAGAGATTCCTGAGCAAAGAAATAAAGAGTACGGAGACTGGCTCGAAGCCCAGATGCCGGAATCAAAAGTAGTCCGTGCGCCAGAACTTGGCAGCGGAAGTGAGTCTGTAGAAGCGGCGGTCAAAGAATTTAAGCGACAGGAAGTTGATGTCATCGTTCTTGTATATGGGGCGTTTACTGGTGATGATGTAGCTTCTTATCTTGCAGAAATGCTTCAGAAACCGATTATCCTCTGGGCACCGTATGAGGTCCCCTTTGAAAGGGAAGACAGACTGTATTCCAATGCACTCTGTTCCATGACAATGAATGCAGCCGCATTAAGACGGCTGGGAGTCTCCTGTCATACGGTTTACGGAAGCAGGGAAGAGGATAGGGCAGCAGAGAAAGTCATAAATCTTCTTCGTGCCTATGGAGCGGTTAAGTCCTTAAAGCATACGACATTAGGTCTGTTGGGATACCGTCCGACAGCATTTTATAACTGTGCATTCGATGAAGGACTGATTCGAAGAACCTTTGGAGTTAAGATTGAAGAGACCGATCTAAAAGTAGTTTTTGATAAGATGGATCGTTTGCCTGCGGAAGTATATGAGGCAGATATGGCGAAGATGGCGGAAACTTATGATATTGAGAACCTGCCAAAGGGTCATATGGAGAATCATTCCAGATTATACCTGGCATTAAAAGATGTAATGGCAGAACAGCATTACGATTTTGCAGCGATTAAGTGCTGGCCGGAGATGGGAAATTTACATACGACACCGTGTGCAGTGTTGGGAAGGCTGGCTGATGATGGGATTATCATTGGGTGTGAAGGCGATGTCGATGCAGAACTGGCTCAGATGACAGAGTATTATCTCACGGGAGAGCCAAGTTTTATTACAGATTTGATTAATATTGATGAGGAGAAGAATGTAATCACCTTCTGGCACTGTGGAAATGCAGCTCCATCTTTATTTAATAAGGAGTATGAGGTGGAAATCAGAAACCATCCGCTGGCTGGACAGGGAACCGCTTTTTATGGGGCCCTGAAGCCTGGAAAGGTGACGGTTGCCAGGTTCTGTAATATTGACGGAGCATATAAACTCTTTCTTCTCAGCGGAGAAGCAGTCGCAATGGATCGCTGTACAAAAGGCGTTACAGCCAGTGTAAAAGTGGAGCGGCCGGTTAGAGAGATTATAGAAGGAATTATAGCAGAGGGAATTCCTCACCATTACAGTATTGTCTGGGAAGATGTGGCGGAAGCCATGAAAGGGATCTGTGCATTGCTTAATATTCCGGTTATTGAGATGTAAAAGCTGACTGTGGTCATTGACACTTTTTCTCATACAGAGGTATACTGAATAAAAGTACAGCACTGGAGTTTCAGTGTATGCGGCAAGGAGAAAAGAACGTATGGAGAGAAACAGTGAGCGGGTCACAAGAGCAGATGTGGCAAAGGCGGCAGGGGTGAGCGAAACCATTGTATCGTATGTCGTGAATAACAATCGTTATGTAGCGAAAGATAAAAGGCAGAGAGTGGAAGAGGCTATTGCGGCCCTGCACTACCGGCCTAACAATGTGGCGAGAGCTTTAAAAGGAAAACGAAGTAATCAGCTGCTTTTCATTGCAGATCAGATCACGAATGAATATTTCAGCAGAATTGTCAGCGAGATGGATAAGTATGCGTATGAAGCGGGATTTCTGATTTCTCTTTGTGCCAACCGAAATACACCGGAGTTTGTTTCGCAGGTCATAAGCCGCCAGTATGATGGAATTATTATCAGTTCTATCAGCTTTCCGGAAGAATATGTAAGACACTTCAGTAAGGCCGGAATTCCGGTACTGCTGTTTGAACATAAGAAACACGATACTCTGCCTGAGAATGTGGCGACGCTGGCTTCCGGATTGTATTCCGGCGCGAGACGAGGAGTAAACCACCTGATCAGCAGAGGAAAAAAGAACATAATCTACATTGATCGAATCAGCAGGCGGGGGAATGTCAGCGGTCCATCAGATCTGCGGCTCAGCGGTTACTTAGATGAGCTTCACGATCACGGCTTGCAGGCTGGTGATGGTACAGTAATAGCCGGATGCCATACGGAAGAGGAGCTGACAGCGACTGTGGCGAATTACTTACGGAGTCACGAGTATGTGGATGGAATGATGGGACGTAACGATATGGTAGCCTGTATAGCCATGCAGGCGGCGATTGGGATTGGAAAACGCGTACCTGAGGATATCGGTGTTGTGGGATTTGATAATTCCAGCATCAGCCAGTTTTGTTCTCCTAAGCTTACAACACTGGAGATGCAGCGGGAAGAGATAAGCAGAACGGTTATTGATATGATGGTTCAGATGATCGGGGGGAAGATGCCGGAAAATGCGACATTTGAGACGAAACTGATCGTTCGTGAAAGCACTTAAGAAGGCGCTTGAAAAGTAAAAGAATATAGGAAGATGCGGGATAGAAAAATGAAAGACTTACAGAAAAAAGTGAAAAGCGCCGAACGCAGCATTATGAAATTATAAAATGGGAAACCATTTTATATTGGGGAATATACACTCGTGTGTACATTTCCCAAGCTAATAATATAGAAACTCTAAAAACTATATTTTAATGAGGAAAGAGAGGGTATTACAATGAAAAAAAGAAGACTGGCAGCACTGGCACTTGCATGTGTTATGGCATTAACCACAGGATGTTCCGGTGGAGGCGGCAGTACGGCGGGGAGTGCAGCAGACACGGAAGCGAAGACAGAGGCAGGGGCAAAAGAGGAAGCGAAGACGAGCGAAGCTGGAAGCGGAGAAAAGGTTACATTAAAGATTGCCAACTACGCCGTTCTGGAAAAGGGATATGATGAGTTCTGGAGCAGTGTAAAGGCCGGATATGAAGAGAAATACCCGAATGTAACGATTGAATGGGTAACAGCCCCTTATGGAGAGATATTAAATCAGGTTATCAACATGGCAGGCGGCGGAGACCGTGTGGACTGTGTTTTCAGTGAGATGATCTGGCTGCCAGCACTGGTAGATTCTGGTCTGGCAATGCCGATGAAGGACGTCCTTGATGAATCTTTCTTAAATGACTACTATGCGAATATTCTTGAGGCACACTCCATCGATGGAGAGGTTTACGGAGCGCCGCTTTATGTATCACCGTCCCTTTTATTCTACAACAAGGAATTGTTTAAGAAAGCCGGTCTTGATCCGAATCAGCCGCCAAAAACATATGACGAGATGCTTACGATGGCTGAGAAGTTATCAACTCTGACAACGGATGATGGAAATAAAGTATATGCGTTTGGGCAGCCGACAGCGTCTGTTATCGTAATTGGTTCTTCTATTCAGGCGTTTGCAGCTAACTTTGGTGGAAAGGTTATTGACGATAATGGCAAGCTTACTGCTGACGATCCTGCATTTAAAGAATCCCTGGAGATGTTAAAACTTCTGGATCAGAAGGGGTACAATCCGCAGAACGCGAAACCGAAGGATTTAAGAAATTTATTTGCACTTGGCCAGTTGGCTATGTATTACGATAATTCATGGGGCTTTAACGGTGCAAAATCCATTAACCCTGATGTAGTGAACTTTGCAGCAGCAGCAGAGCCGCTAAAGGGCGGAAACGGTGATGGTGCATCAACACTTCAGTCTCACTGCTTTGTAGCAGTGGACAATGGACCGGAACATGTAGAAGCAGTTAAAAATTTTATCCAGTACGTAATTACACCTGAAGTATTAAATGACTATATTGCCAACATTGCACCAGCTCTTCCGGCGAAAAATTCTATGAAGGATATGGAAGCTGTAAAAAACAGCCCGATTTTAAATGGTGCTGGAGATTCTGTTGAGAAGGCAGAACCGGTTTACATGTTCCCAACATTATCTGAATTTAACCTGGAACTTTGTGCACTGTCACAGGCAGTAACGGTAGGAGGAGAGGACGTGGATACGGCGATCGAAGGATTTAAGACGGCCGTACAGCCGCTGCTTCCATAGGGAATGAAAGATAGTATAAGAATCAAAGAAAGAGAAAAGAGGTAGAAAGATATGGCAGGAAAGAAACCGAACGTTGTATTTATTCTGACGGATGATCAGGGAATCTGGTCCATGGGCTGTTATGGCAATTACGAGATCCGGACGCCAAACCTTGATAAGTTGGCGAGACAGGGAGTGAGATTTGATAACTTTTTCTGTACGTCACCGGTTTGTTCTCCTGCCAGAGCTTCTCTGTTAACTGGAAAGATTCCGTCACAACACGGAATTCTTGATTATCTAAGCGGGGGAAACGGAGGCGCTTCCCAGGCTGCAATTGAGTTTTTAAAGGATCACCGCGGGTATACGGATATCCTGGCCGAAGAAGGCTACACCTGTGGCTTGAGCGGAAAATGGCATTTAGGCGACGGCGGCCATCCGCAGAAGGGCTTCTCCTTCTGGTACGCACACCAGAAGGGGGGCGGCCCCTACTATAATGCACCAATGTTCCGGGACGGAAAAAAGGTGGAGGAAGAGGGGTACATAACTGATATTATTACTGATGAAGCGATATCTTTCATAGACAGAGAAAAGAATAAAAAGCAACCATTTTATTTAAGCGTGCATTATACTGCTCCCCATTCTCCGTGGATTGACTGCCATCCGAAGAAATATACGGATCTCTATGAGGATTGTCCGTTTGAAACATGTCCACAGGGAGAGACGCATCCGTGGGCAAAGACAGAAGTACTCGCAGGATATCAAAGGCCCAGAGAATCCCTGATCGGTTATTTTGCAGCGGTTACGGCTATGGATGATAATGTAGGACGTATTTTAAAGAAGCTGGAAGAGGAGAATCTGATGGAAGATACTTTGATCATTTTCTCCAGTGATAACGGCTTTAACTGCGGTCATCATGGAATATGGGGGAAGGGAAATGGTACGTTCCCGCTCAATATGTATGATTCTTCTGTAAAGGTTCCTTTAATTATGTGTCATAAGGGCCATATTCCGGAGAATCAGGTATGTGATGAGATGCACAGCGGATATGATTTTATGCCGACTCTTTTGGAATATCTGGGATTTGAGAATGACGAAGCGGATGAACTTCCGGGAAAGAGTTTTCTGCCGGCACTGATGGGACAGGAGCATAAGAATGAAGATGGCAGAGTTGTTGTATTTGATGAGTATGGGCCAGTCCGTATGATTAGGAGCAGGAAGTATAAGCTGGTACATAGATATCCATATGGTCCTGATGAATTCTATGATTTGGAAGCGGATCCGGGGGAGACGCATAACGGAATCGAAGATGAACAGTATCAGGATATGATACAGGATATGAAGAAGCAGATGGAACTGTGGTTTTTACAGTACGTGGATCCAAGAATTGATGGTGCTAAGGAGCCGGTTATGGGCGGCGGACAGAGAGACTTAGCAGGACTTTTGGGACCTGGTATCAATGTATATGGGGAAAATATATAAAGGGAGTTGTAACGATGGAGAAAGGTATTAAGAAATCCCTCTGGAAGAGCCAGACGGGTGATAAAATATTTGCGATCGCGCTGATGATTCCGGCCATTATCACAACAGTTTCATTTATTCTGGTTCCTGTTGTGGATTCAATTTACCGAAGTTTTTTCGATTATAAGGTAAGAAATATTATCTCGGGTCAGCCGGGGGTATGGAATAACTTCGCCAATTATACAAAGTTGTTTTCCAACGGAAAGCTGATTCCATCCATGACTAACACCCTGGCGTTTGTCTTTGGAGTGGTTATTGCTCAGTTCGTACTCGGTATGGCTTTGGCACTGATTCTTAACAGCAATGTAAAATTTTCAAGGTTTATCCGAAGTATTATGATGGTTCCATGGGTGGTTCCGACACTGATATCTGGTCTTGTATGGTTGTGGATGTTCCAGCCTCAGTACGGTCTGGTTAAGTATTTCGTAGGAATCTTAACAAAAGGTAGAATTACGGATTTTGCGATTCTAAATAATCCAGCTACGGCCATGTTTGGTGTATCGGTAGCGGCATTGTGGAAGCAGATTCCACTTGCTACACTGCTTCTGCTGGCCGGACTTGCCAATGTCCCGGAGGATATGCAGGAAGCAGCAAAGATTGATGGAGCGAACGGCGTTCAGCGATTTTTCCGCATCGTCCTTCCATACATGAAGAGTGTAATCAAGGTTACGGTATCCATGTCCATTATTGAGAACTTCAAACAGTTCCCGCTGTTCTGGACTATGACAGGCGGTGGCCCCAATAACTCGACGACCACTATGGCGATCTTAAGCTACCGGGAGGCGTTCGTCTCCAACAACTTTGGATCAGGAGCTGCGGTTACAACCGTCTGGATGCTGATGATGATTATCGTAGTCTATATTTATAACCGTATCTTCAAGAGCGAAGACATGTAGAGGGGGTGGAAAGCTTATGAAACGGAAACGTATCCTTAATGGCGTAATAAAATACGTGGTGTTAATTATAATTCTCGTCTTTTTGCTGTTCCCCCTTTTGTGGGTATTGCTGACGTCCTTTAAGACCAATATGGAGGCGTACAAATTCCCTCCGACCTTTATTGTGAGGAATCCTACTTTCCAGAGTTATATCAATCTGTTTACTGTGGATAATGATTTCTTTACCTATTATAAGAACAACTTTATTGTAGCCGGTTCCACCGCGCTGCTGACAACCTTTATGGCAATTATTTCCGGTTATGCACTGTCCCGTTTCCACTTTAAATGGAATAAATGGATTATAGCTGCATTTACCTCCGCTCAGATGTTCCCGGTTGTCAGCCGTTTGATTTCCCTGTATAAAATACTTGGAGATGTTAATCTGATAAATACCCATGCGGGACTGATCCTGGCCATTGCTGCCGGACAGCTGCCGTTCACTATCATGCTGATGTCCAGTTTCTATGACGGGATTCCGAGAGAACTGGAAGAGGCAGCTCGTGTAGACGGAGCAGGCAGGTTTGGAACACTGTTTCGAGTCGTTGTTCCATTAGTGAAACCTGGCATGCTGGCAGTTGGCATTTACGCATTCTTGCTGTCCTGGGATGATTATTTACACGCATCCACACTCATACAGACAGACTCGCTTCGGACATTATCCGCAGGCGTGGCGCTTCGTTATCTGGGCGAGCTTTCCTATGACTGGTCTCTGATCAATACGATATCCATTGTGGGCACAATACCTATGGTGATTGTATTCTTCTTCTTCCAGAAATATATGATTAAGGGCCTGGTAGCTGGAGCCGTAAAAGGTTAAGAAAAAGGAGAAAATTATGCTTGTAACTAACAAAGAAAATCTAATTGAGGCATCCAAAAACGGATATGCCATTCCAGCACTCAACACGCAGGGCGGAAACTACGATATCATATGGGCTGCATGCCGTGCGGCTGAGGAGATGAAATCTCCTATCATTCTGGCGCACTATGTGTCTACTGGCGCTTATTCTGGTCATGACTGGTTTGTACAGGTCTGCAAGTGGTGTGCCGACAAGGTGTCAGTCCCTGTATCCATTCATCTGGACCATGGTGCTGATTTCGACATTTGTATGGAGGCTCTGAAGTTAGGCTTTACCTCCGTGATGATCGACGGTTCCACAAGTCCTATCAAAGAGAATGCGGCTATGACCAATGAGGTAATTAAGGTGGCAAAATGCTTTGGTGTGCCGGTGGAGGCGGAAATCGGAGAACTCCTTCGTCTTGACAATATGGGGACAGTGATGGAAAATAAGAATATTGTAGATCCCTGTGAAGTGAAGGAATTCTTGGAAATGTGCCAGCCCGATTCCCTGGCGATTGGCATTGGTAATGCCCATGGCTATTACAAAGGAGAGCCGGATATCCATTTAGAAGTACTGGAGGCAGTGAGAAAATTTACGGATATCCCACTGGTACTTCATGGCTGTACTGGAATGAAGGAAGAGATTGTGAAGGAAGCGATTAAGCTGGGTGTGGCAAAAATTAATTTTGGTACCGAGATCCGGTATAAATACGTGGAACACTATGAAGAAGGACTTAAGACTCTGGATCATCAGGGACATTCCTGGAAACTGTCCCAGTTTGCCAATGACAGACTGACAGAAGACATCAAGGATATTATCCGCCTGGCCGGTTCTGAAGGAAAAGCTTAAAATAACAGAGAGGACTTATTAAAATGGAAAAGAGAAACAGTGAAGTTACATACAAAGAAATTTACTTACAGCCGGAGTCATTCGAGGCAATTAACAACACGCTTGAGGATATCTATGGTGTTCTTGACAAGGTATTCGCAGAAGATTACGATGAGCTGATCTTCACCGGCTGCGGCACCAGCCTCTATCTGGCCCAGGCAGCGGCCCACGCGTTTTCAAGCTACAACGCGATACCGTCAAAAGCGGTGTGCTGTTCGGAGCTCTATTATTTCCCGGAGACCTTTGTGAAGAACCGGAAGGTGCTTGTACTCCCGATTACGAGAAAGAGCTATACGACAGAAGTGCGCATGGCCATCGATAAAGTGAGAAGCTATCCTGGAGTAAAATCGCTGGCAATTACCTGTGATCAGGACAGCGCGCTCTACAATGACTTTATGATCCTTTCCCCGGATACGGCGGAGGACAGTGTAATCATGACCCGTTCTTTCACCAGCATGGTGTATTTGGCAGCTGTCATGGCAATGTATGCAGGCGGTAAGAAGGACGAGATCGCGGCCATGGCCGGCTACGGCGACAGCGCCCGGGACGCGTTAAAGAAGATGGATGATCTGGCAAAGAGTATCATCACAGAGCATGAGGGACTGAATCTGTTTATCACGCTTGGCCAGGGCATCAACTACGGCGTCGCCAACGAGTGCATGAACAAGATGAAGGAGATGGGACTCTCCAATTCGGAGGCTTACTTCTCACTGGAATACCGCCACGGCCCGATGAGCCTGGTGGATGAGAACACCCTGATTATCTTTTTAAGCCATTCAGAAACCGTAAAAGAGGATGCGAAGCTCCTCGCGCAGATGAAGGAATACGGAGCAGTGACAGTAGCAATCGGGAACACAGCTTCCGCAGATCTGAAAGACGCGGACTACTGCCTCGACCTGCCATATGGCTATAACGATACGCAGAATGCGGCAATTATTGGATTCATCGGTCAGTTTATAGGCTATTATATTGCAGAAAAGAAGGGGATTGATGCAGATTCCCCGAGGCATTTATCCCAGGCGATTGTGATATCCGCGTAGGCATTGAGCCATGCGAAAAACGGTATGCAGAAAATTGCGTTGTGCTCGCACATAAGCAATTTTTTGTGTGCCGTTTTTCATAGGGCGAAGCCCGCGACCGAATGACCGCAGGTCATGAGGTGCATGGCGGACTTAGCCCCCCAAAACCCCGCCTCCCTTCACCTCCAGTCCCTAAATTCCCCGTCACTTACTATGACGATATTCATTCGGTGTCATCCCAGTACACTTCTTAAAGGTTCTGATAAAATACTTCTCATCATTATACCCAATCTGAATCGCGATATCTGTAATCTTAGCGCTGCTGGAGCGCAGCAGCTTCTTTGCATGCTCGATCCGTATTTCATTCAAACGGGTTACCATGCTCACGCCGTAAGCCTCCTTAAATTTTCTGCACAGATAATCCTTATTCATGTGAAACAGCTCTGCGTATTCCGTCTGATCGAAGGGCTGGTTGTAGTTAATTTCCAGATAGCTGCCGATCTGTCGGAAAACATCGCCGGATCGACAGACGTCATGAAGATTCGCAGCCAGCTCCATCAAAATCTCTCTGCACCGGCTGGCTGCATGTTCTGCCTGGAAATGGTAAGCTTCGTCGAAGAGACTGCAGGGAGTCAGGGCTGATGCGTTACCAGGTGTAAAACCGGGATAGCGTTCCGTAAAGTACCCGCACCAGTGGGAATACATAGTTTCAAAATCTGTACTGATTCTTTTTAGGGTACCATAAGTGACCGGCGCAGAAAGAAGCTTACCGGATAGCCACTGCTGTACGCTGACTGTAATCGTCATTTCCTCATTCATCATGATGGATGACAGAAGCTGCGCCTCATTTCTGTCATCTGCAGGCGATGTGGTGTGAAAGAATCCCGGCAGCATGGTGATGAGAGGAGTTCTGCCATTCTGATTGACTTCCATACTGTAGAAGGCTCTGCGGGCGGAATCGTAGGCTGACAGAATATCTTCCGGCTTGTTGCTTCCGGAACAGCATCCAAAGTGGAAGGGATAGCCGGACTGACGCCGGAAATGAGAGACGGCAGTCTGAACGGAGTTAAGCCCCCGGTCTGTCCGTCCATAGAGGATCACTGCGGCATCATGGGGATTCCAATGGCGCAGAATTGCAGCGCCCAGCCCGCGGCTCTCCAAATCTGTTTTCATCATATCAAAAAATGCTGTGAAGCTGCGCTGAAAGGCGGCATCCTCCTTTGAAGGATAAAATGTTAAATCACTGTAAAAGATGAGGCAGGTATCGGCTTTGGAAAAACTGTCGCTTAAGGAGGACAGCTCCTGATAAGCCGCCTGGCTGGCCGCGGGAGAGAGCAGCTGGGAAAGAAGCGTGTGCCTTCGTTCGGAACTTAAGTAATTGATCTGATGAAGCAGCGACCGGGCGTCATCGTTTTTCCTGCGGTCCTCCTTCCAGATATTGACAGCCTTTTCGACTGCTGCCAGCAGGGCGGTCCGTTCCAGGGGTTTCAGCAGATAATCAACGCAGCCTAAGACCAGCATGCTTCTGACGTACTCAAAATCACTGTAACCGGATATGGCAATAACTTTGGAGGAAATCTTCTGTTCGACGACGTAATTCATAAGATCGGTTCCGCGCTCGTCTCCGATCATAATATCAAAGAAAGCCAGCTGCGGCTGCTCACGGCTTAACAGTTCCCGGGCTTCCGCGGCCGTGGTGGCAGAGAGAACCTTATCAATGTCATATTCCTGCCAGGGAACCAGAGCCTTGATCGCATGGATCAGATGAGGCTCATCGTCCACAATCAGTACCTTCATAAATCATGCCTCCTCTATATGAGCTAAAAATAAATTGTGTCGGGTGCGGAGACCTGCGGCTGGCCGGGGAGCTTAAGCCGAACGGTGGTACCGCCATAGTCGTTAGCGAGGATCTCGATGGTGCAGTCTGCCCCAAAGTGAAAAAGCAGGCGCATAAAAACATTGTTGATGCCAATATGTTCTCTGGGAATTCCGTCCGCGTAATAACCGAGCGCCAGGGAACGGTAGTTGGAGGCCGTCTCAAGCTGGGCATAGCGTTCCACAAACCAGTCCTTTTGCATGGAAAAGCTCTTTTGCATCTCCAGCGCCCGTTCTGCCGCAATCGGCTGCCCATTGTCGCAAATAGAGAGAACGAAAAAATCCCCTTCTGTTTCTGCTGTAAATTCGATAAAACCATCCGTTTTTTTCATAACTCCTCCATGGTAAATGCAGTTTTCAATCAGTGGCTGCAGTGTCATCTTTGGGAGAAGAAACAGCCTGGGATAGACGGGACATATCTTAAATTCCGCAATAGAGCAGAACCGCATCTTCTGTAGTGTAAAATAACGGTATACATAGTCGAGCTCTTCCCCCAGCGATGAGACTGTCTGGGAGATTTCCATGGCATAGCGCATCATCTGGCCCAATGCTGTGATATAGTCGTACTGGACCAGATCGTTGTTAGCCAGGGCATTGTTGGCCAGGCACTGGAGCGTGTTATGGATAAAGTGTGGATTGATCTGAGCCTGCAGCATCTTAAGCTCTGTATCCTGCTGCAGTAATTCCATTTTATATTGGCGGATGGTATAGTGCTGGATAGAGTCCATCATTTCCTGCATGGAGTCAAACAGCATTTTTAACTCATCATTCTGGCGGTATCCCAAATAGTCCGAGAGCTGGAACTTCGAAAAGTCACCGGACTTCCCCTTCGCCTTTGTCAAATACCGGGTGGCCTTTTTGAGCGGTCCGGTAAGTCTGGTAAGCGTAAGTGAATTGAGCACAGTGGCAAGCAGAACACCCAGCAGGAAGGTAGTGGTCAGAAAACGCAGCTGTAAATCGGTACTGCTGTAGATACTGGCATCCGGCGCAGCTTTTATCATATGCCAGTCCAAGTAGGAGGCAGGGAAACTGGATTTCAGATATAGAACGCCATCCTCTGTGAAAGAGTGAAACGTATCGTGGCCGGGAGCCAGAAGTTTTTTTACTATGGGACTGGAAAACAGGATATCACCGGATTGCGGTGATCCGGAAAGTATCATTTCTCCATCGGAATTGACGATACAGACGAATTCCCCTTCTTTATAGGCAAGACAGCAGTTATCGTAGATAAACGTCGCAGGCATATCAATGGAAAGGACGCCGAGCAGCTGTTTCTCTGCCGAGATGCTGTAAATGGGGAGCCATATCGTAAAGACCTCCTCCGTATCGAGACTTCCGGAGGAATAGTAGGTTCTGTGACCGTACGTCGACATGGGATGGACCGGTTCGATGGTAACGTCGGTATATTCAGAAAACGTGGGCCTTTCCGCTTCTGCCGCATTTAAGGATATCATGGATTTCTGCAGTGTGTTTGTGATGAGCAGAAAACTTTTATTTAAACGAAAGGAGAGGAGACGGATCTGCCTGGCGTTGGGGGCAACGGTATAAATGCCCTGCATATAGCTGAAGATCCGGCCCGGCTCTGTGAATTCCTGGGAGACAAAGTCCTGCGGGCTGCCTTTCAAGAGCATATTGTGCAGGTCAGGATTGGAATAAACTGTTCTGGCAGAGGAGACGCAGGTGGAGATATAGTATTCAATATTTTTTATGGCTACGGACATATTGATCTCAGACTCCCGTCTGTACTGCTCCAGTGCCCGGGATCTCTCGTAGGAATAGAAATAAAAGGAGAAAATCAGCATGGGGGCGATTGTGCACAGGGCGAGCAGCGTAATAAACCGGGTATTGATGCTGATAAAATGTTTTTTCATACTCAGATCCTCTTTCGAAATGTTTAAACTTATTATAATGAATAGTCTGAATCATTGCAAGACGATGTCAAAATAGTGCACCAAAAGGTAAAAATTGACAGTGCATGAAAATGTTAGCAGGAAGTATAATGCGATTAAAGAGACCGGAAAAAATAAAGAAAAGTTAGAGGTGAGCTTATGGAAGAAGCAAAAATACAGCCGGCAGCGGTCACCAGCAGAAAGCTGCCAAAAGAGTTCCAGTATTATTTTATCTTTATGGGGCCGGCAATCCTGCTGTTTTCATCGCTGTTCGTCATTCCGTTTTTTGGAGAAATCTATTACTCCTTTACTAACTGGAATGGAATTGATCAGACGTATGGGATGGTGGGGATCAACAATTACTTCCGGACATTTCAGGACAAGGGATATTGGAAATCAGTATGGTTTACCATCCGGTTCTCCGCTCTTTCGGTATTGTTTTCCAACCTGATTGCATTTTGCTGGGCCTATATTCTGTCGAAGCCCATCCCATTCAGAAATTTCTGGAGGGCTGTCATTTTCCTCCCGCGTATCATCGGAGGTGTGGTATTGGGATATTTATGGAGATTCATCTTTCAGAATGCATTTGTGCAGTTTGGACAGGCCACCGGGCTTTCCTGGTTTTCCCAAAACTGGTTTACGACTCCGGAGTCGTCCTTTACCGCTCTGGTCATCGTATTTACCTGGACGCTCTCCGGCTATCTGATGCTGATCTACAGTGCGGGCTTTGCCTCAATACCAGGAGATTTACAGGAGGCGGCGATCGTAGACGGGGCGTCACCGCTGCAGGTGCTTAAAAATGTGATCATTCCCATGATTATGCCTTCCATTACCCAGTGCCTGTTTATTGCCATCAACTGGACAATGCTTTTGTATGATACTAATATATCGCTGACCGACGGCAATCCTTACCGTTCGTCCGAAGGCGTTACCATGAATATTTACGCGACGGCTTACCGGTCGAACCAGATTGGCTACGGTGCGGCCAAGTCCTGTATCTTTATTGTCATCATTGTTGCAATTACCATGATCCAGATTTATGCAACCTCAAAGAGGGAGGTGGAGCTGTAATGAAGCGTTCGGAAAAGATAAGAATCGGAGTATCGTTACTCATTTTGGCTGTCAGTGTGACGATCGTCATCGTCCCGCTGTACCTGGTAGTGCTGAACTCCTTTAAGCCATACTCGGAGATCGCAAAAAATATCAGCGCTCTGCCAAAGGAGATTACGCTTATCAACTACCAGCAGGCATGGAAAAGGCTGAATTTCTCCACTGTATTTAAAAATACCATGATCATAGCAGTTTTCTCCAATATCGGCAGCATTGTGTTTGCCGGAATGATGGGATACTGGATCGTGAGGCATCCATGCAGATTCACAAAGGCATGGTATCTGATCATCATAGCGGGTATGTCGGTGCCGTTTCAGGGGATTATGATTACGTTTGCGAAGATGGCGGGATTTTTGAAGCTCACCAACCATCTTTACGGCGTGGTGATCAGCAACTGGGTCTTCTCCATGCCTATGAGCATGTTTCTGACTGCAGGGGCGGTGAAATCAGTCCCGTATGAAATTGAGGAATCGGCCAGGATCGATGGCTGCGGACCGCTTAAGACGTACTGGACCATTGTATTCCCGCTGATTAAAGGAACGGTTTTTACGGTAGCTTCACTCAATGTCATCACGTACTGGAATGATTACTTAATGACGCAGTTCCTGTTGACGAAAAAGGGGCTCAGGACTCTTCAGATAGCCATGCAGTCTCTGTTTAATGAAGCATTTTTTGCCTGGGACACGGCTTTGGGAGCAATATCCCTTTCAATCCTGCCGTTGTTCATTTTCTTCATTTTTTCGCAGAAACAGGTGCTTGATGGTGTGGCCGCAGGGGCGGTGAAAGGTTAGGTGCGCCCAGAAAAAAAAGGGCGGATAGTTTAGCGGGTGGAACACCCGCACGGCAAAGCGTAGCGAGCCGCCGTTAGCGAGTCTTGGGTGTTGTCTGGTAACAGGCAGGGCTAAGCGTAGACAGCAAGGAAGCAGGGTTGCAATGCTATAGAGCCCCGAAATTTTACAAAGTCTCAGAGGCCGACGCAGTCTAACCATGCGGAAGGCAGTATCATGACATGCGATAGCGCGAGTGTGTTGTGGCTCTGGCGGGGTCAGAGGGCCAATCATGTTTCACTATGACTATCCAGTCAACTGGGGAGAGCCTGTTGTCTCTTGTAATCATGCAAGTATGACGTACAACGATAAAAAGAAGGAAATCAAATGGACGGCAGGCAGTCGGATATCACGCATAGTACCAAAGAAACCGGGTAATGCCGGCGGAGGGAAGGCGGGTACATCATAACGCTCTTTCTGAGGACACATTTACCGTACTCAGGGACGGAGGATAAATGGAAACGAAATTAGAAAGAATAGCAGACAAAGCATCGCATGAAATCAGACCAAAGTTTACGTCACTTTATCATTTGCTGAATGAAGAACTGCTGACCCAGTGTCATAAGGAACTGGACGGCAGGAAGGCAGTGGGTGTTGATGGAGTAACAAAAGAAGAATACAGTCAAAACCTGAAAGAGAACATTAGAAACCTGGTGGAACGGCTGAAGAACAAAGCATATAAGCCAGCTCCCTCTCTGCGCGTCTACATACCGAAAGGAAATGGAACGATGCGTCCGTTGGGAATCACAGTGTACGAAGACAAAATCGTCCAGCTGGGATTGAAGAAAATCATCGAGGCAGTATATGAGCCAAAGTTTCGCGGGAACATGTATGGATTCCGTCCGGAAAAGAGCTGTCATATGGCGGTAAAAGAAATGATAGGCCAAATCACGAGGAAAAGAATCAACTATATCGTAGATGCGGACATCAAAGGGTTCTTCGACCATATGAACCACGAGTGGGTGTTAAAGTTCGTGGGATATTACATACAAGACCCAAACATACTCAGACTGGTAGAAAAGTATTTAAAAGCAGGGGTGCTGGAGGCGGGGGAATACCACGCAGCCGAAGAGGGATCAAGCCAGGGAAATATCATTAGTCCGCTGCTGGCAAATATCTATATGCACCATGTACTGATCCTGTGGTTTCGTGAGTACTGGACAAAAAGAGATAAGTGGGAAGCGGAGAAGTATTATGAGCAGATGCAGGAGAGACTGGGAAAGTTTGGACTGGAAATCGAGACGAGCAAAAGCAGGCTGATAGAGTTTGGAAGGTATGCGAAGGAAAGAAGGAAGAGAAAAGGGAAGGGGAAACCGGAAACCTTTGAATTTCTGGGATTTACATTCTATTGTGGAGAAAGCCGTAAAGGAACGTTCGTGGTAAAAGCAAAGACGAGCGGGAAGAAGTATCGAATGAAGATAAAAGAGTTGAAGAAGTGGTTGAAAGGGCGTCTGATGAAGCCGATAAGAGAAACCATGGAAATACTGAATCGAAAACTGAGCGGACATTATCGATATTATGGAGTGACGTACAACATACCAATGCTGATAAAGTATCATTACCATGCAACCAAGCTGTTGTATGGAATGATGAACCGAAGAAGCCAAAAGAGAAGTTACAACTGGGAGGGATTCCGGGAGATGTTAAAATACTATCCGCTGGCATATCCGAAAAGATATGTGAACCTCTATGAGTAACAACGACTGTGAAAGTTATTATGAAGAGCCGTATGCGGGAAAGCCGCACGTACGGTTCTGCAAAGGAGTTCACATCGCGAGGTGTGGATTTACTAAACCGCGTCCGTATGAGAAAACGAAGGGAAAATCCCTTGTTGGTTAAATTATTATTTAGAAGGAGGTATTACTTATGAAGAAAAGAGTGAGTTCTCTGATGTTGGCGGCGGTGCTGGCGGCGATGTCTGTCACGGCGTGCTCCGGGGGAAAAGAAGCGGGGACGACGCCTGTCACGACGGCTGCTGCGGAGAAGGCGGCAGAAGAGACGAAGTCGGAGCAGCAGACAGCTGAGACACCTGCGCCCACAGAAGAAAAGGCGGCGGATGGCTCTGTCGATTTGACGGTAACCATGCCGCTGGGACAGTGGACCGACAACTTTGATATTCTGATCGAGGCGTATAAGGCGGAGCATCCGGAGATCGGTACGATTGAAGCAACATTTCCGTCCACCTCGGATTATAATGACCTGCTGAAAGCCGCAGCTGCAGCAGGTGAGCTTCCGGATATCATCGGAACGAATTACGGGGAACCATTTAAGGAATGGAACAACTATATGGCAGATTTAAGCACGGACTTCCCTGCGTATGAACTGTTTACAGAGGATCAGAAGACTCTTGGCACTGTTAACGGCAAGGTTGTGGTGGCGCCGATCTATCTGGAGGGGACGGGAATTCTTTACAACATGGCGCTGCTTGAAAAAGCAGGCTGGAAAGAGGTTCCGAAAACCAGAGATGAACTGAAAAAACTGTGCGAGGACTTGACAGCCGCGGGAATTCAGCCTTTTATGCACCAATGGGCGGAGACAAATCTGAACCTGTTTAACTGGGTAGGACCGACATGGCTCGGCAATAAAGAGAACGGCGGACTCGATTTTATCCAGAAGATGCTGTCCGGAGAGGATATGGATCTGGCGAACGATCCGGAGATGAATGAATTCCTGGATTACTATGACATTGCCATTCAGTATGCCCAGCCAAACGCCACAGCGACTGACAAATGGACGGCCAGAAATGCGTTCTTCTTAGAAGAGGCGGCCATGCTGACCGGCGAGGGAAGCTGGGAGTATCCCAATATCATGAATGTGAATCCGGATCTGATGAACCATATTAAGCAGGATGTGATTCCGTGCTCCAACGATGCGGACAAGAATCATTTACAGATCCAGACCATGTGTGCAGGGGTCAGCAGCCAGTCGAAGAATGTGAAGGCGGCTAAGGATTTCCTTTCCTATATTATATCATCGGAGGCGGCCCGTGTATGGCATCAGGAGACAATGGGAAGTCCGACATCCATCGTGTCTCTGGAAATTTCAGATAAACTTCCGTGTATCGCGGTCGATGTGCTGGATCATGTGGCGGCTGGAAAGGCCAGTGAATCCATGTGGGAGTTCACACCAGCAGTTCTTGCGACTGACCTGGAAGAAATCTGGTCCAGATACGTAAATCAGCAGATATCCAGGGAAGATTTTACGGCCAGATATGCGGAGATATTCAAGGATTATGCCGCTGGAAAATATAACTAAACAGCCATTGGCGCAGGAAAGGATGGAAGACATGGCAATTATGAATTTTGAGGACGCCGTTTTTGAAAAGGCGTACGGCAGTGACGGAACGGTGTGTGTGGAACTTCTGCCGGGCACAGTGGAAGGAATACAGAATTACAAGTATTATCTGAGAGCAGGAGCAAGGGTAACTCCGCCGCGGTATGCGGACAAGGCAGTGGTATTGATCTTCGGAAAGGGGAGGGGATACGTAGCCGGAACAGATGGAGGATTTAAGATTGAAGAGCTTAGCTTCTACGCTCCGGACTTTGAAAACGCGGAGTATTATGTTTATGCTGTAGAAGACATGGAATTTATTATGTGCGCGGCAGATATGAATGACTACGACCGTGTGAGAGCGGGAGAGTGCAGGGTACATACCCCATTTTTCAGAACTGTCAGGCAGTGTTATGGATACGACCAGAGCTGCAAGACAGCCGGAACGTGGTCAAAATCCGTTCTGTTCGGGGATTTTGGGAGATTGGGTAAGCTTACGATCGGTGTGGTTCATGGCGGCGGCTCCGCGGAGGGAGGAACCATAGAAAAGGGCCATGGCGAGGTTCATCAATGGAACTATTGTGTGGGAAATTCCGATTTTACCCTGACCGTGGAGGACGAGAAGGTTCACCAGAAAGCAGGGGACTGGAGCTTTGTTCCGGCGGGACTCGATCATAGTCTGTGTGCGGAGGAAGGCAAAGAAGTGTATTATGTCTGGGTGGAACTCTATACCAGTGAACACGGAATATATCAGACGGAGGGATTTTGATGATGGATAATTTTGTATGCAGGGCGGAGAAGGCCAGGCGTGAATATAACGGGTGTGGTTACGCGCAGGAAGAACTTCTGCCGGGAGCTGATGCGGTCAATGCAAAATTTTACCGCTGTTCCCTGCGGGCAGGCTGCAGCGTAACGCCTGAACTGGATCGGGAGAAGATTACCATTCTTATTTTTAATGGAAAAACAGGATATATAACGACACCGTATGATTTATATAACGTAACAGAACCTTCCTTTTTTATTCCGGATTTCGACCGTGTTCCATATACGGTTCACGCGGTAGAAGATAGCGAGTTCATCAGGGCTGTCTTTTCTATGAATCAGTGGGACAGGGAATTCTATGAAAAATGGAATCTGCATCTTCCGTTTTTTAGCAAATATTCGGATGGAGTGCAGTACGATCAGGACTGCAAGGGGCCAAATACAAGGTCTTACAGCATTCTTCAGCCGTTCCAGTTAGGGCACGTATCCATTGGAGTGGTAAAGGCAATCGGGGAAGGGACGGATGAGAAGGGACACGGCCTTCTTCATCAGTGGAATTACTGCCTGGGCAATTCGGACTTTGATTTAACGGTGGAGGAAGAGACAGAGCCGCAGAAGCCAGGTGACTGGAGCTTTATCTATGCTGGAAAGGATCATAAGCTTCTGGCAAAGCCCGGGAAGGAAGTCTTTTATGTCTGGGTGGAGTATTTTACGGATGAGGATCTGCAGAAATACTATCTATGCCAGATTCATAATGGAAGCCTGACCGAGGCACAGGACTGACAGGAGGAAGAAAAATGAACGTTATTTCCTACGTGAAGAGAGAAGATATCCTGTTTCATCGTGTTTCTGAAGGCTATTGCCGGGGGGAGATGCTGCCGGGGGCGATGGAAGGAATCTTTACGAATAAATGCAGGATCGAGGCCGGCGCAAGAGTATGGCCTGCCTGTTACGCAGACCGTGTCACCGCGCTTTTCATCTTTAAGGGAACAGGCCGGATCAGAAGCGGAAGCCAGGTATTTGAAATTACGGAGAGGTGCCTGTTCTGCCCGGATTTTGACCATGAGGAGTATTCGATCGAGGCAGATACGGAGATGGAATATCTGGAGCTTAGCCAGAGGATGAGCGAGGAAGACTGGAAGCATCATGAAATGTACCACATTGTACTGCCGTGGTTTCATACGCATTCCAACTGGCATCTGTACATCGAAGGGTTCCGGGCATCGGAATTAAAATCCTATGCGGTTCTTCACCAGTATTATGTGAGCCGGATGAGCCTTGGAGAAGTGATCGGGCCTGGGGAGGCGAGGCTGGAACCGCACACGCATCCGGAATTGTACCAGTGGTTTTATGGACTTCCAGGGACGGATCCCTTCCTGTTTAAGGCTCAGGATGAGGAAGTGGAGGTCAGAGAAGGTGACTGGATCTGCATTCCCAATGAGGTGGCTCACATCGTATCTCCGATGAAGAGCGGGGATTATATCGATTACGTATGGTTTGAGGTTGTGGTACCAGGAAAAGAAATGTGTCCGTATTTTTATTAAACAGACAGGGCAGGCGCGATCTGCCGCACAGAGAAGGAGGGTGCGGCAGAACGGCGCCTGTTTTCCTGTTGTAAACAGGGGAGAATGTTGTTTTTCGTAATAATTGTTCAGATTCTCGTCAGTATTTACCAGAATCTGTCAGATTATTATAAGGGTTTATTAAAGTCTTCCGTTTGAAAATCTGTTACAATAGAACCAGTAAAACAAAAAAAGTCTGAAACCAAAAAGAAAGGAGCAGATGCAATGAAAAAAATAAAGGTTACGAAACTAATTAAATGGTTTATCGTTCTGACAATGGTACTCTGTATCTGTTCCGGTTTCGTTGTTGCCGGTAAGGGATACTCCATGTACCGGAACGCGCTGGATCAGATGAGTCTGGCAGATAAAGTTGAGTCCATCCAGGATAAGGAACATTATACGACATTTGAAGAACTGCCGGAGGTGTATGTGAACGCGGTGGTTTCTGTGGAAGACCACAGATTTTACAATCACTCGGGAATCGATCTCATCGCCATCGGAAGAGCCGTGTTTAATGACTTGCGTGCAGGCAGGTTCGTGGAGGGCGGAAGCACCATCACCCAGCAGCTGGCAAAGAATCTTTACTTCAGCCAGGAAAAGGAGATGACGAGGAAAGCCGCCGAGGTCTTCATGGCTTTTGACCTGGAACGTAATTACAGCAAGGAAGAGATCCTGGAGCTGTATGTAAATACGATCTATTACGGAGACGGATATTACACCGTGGCCGATGCCAGCGAAGGCTATTTTGGCAAGGCGCCGGAAGAGATGAGTCAGTATGAGAGCACGCTTCTGGCGGGAATCCCGAATGCACCTTCCAGATATGCGCCGACAAAAAATCCCGTTCTGGCGGAAAAACGCCAGATGCAGGTGTTAAGACGCATGGAAGACTGTGGCTATTTTTCTACGGAAGAAGCGGAAACAGTGGCGGCACAGATGGTTGCAATCAATTAATCTGATTAACTAAATATTGAAATCACCGGTGTTACTCCAGACTGAAAAAGAGTTTGAGCGGAGCGGCTCCGGTGATTTTTTATGTGCAGTGACAAGCATTGAAAATGGGGAAGAGGAAAAATGACTGGAAGTACTCTGGGAAAACAAGTATAATTGTAGGAGCGTTAAGCAAGGGGGCGTCAAGCGGATCAGGGACAGTCTTCTCTTGTACGAAAATAAAAACATGATAAAATTGTAAACTTTACTATAAAATGCTATAATCGGACATGAGGCTGGAAATGGATTCGTATGGGGCGTGGAGTCTTAAGAAAGCGAGGCCTGAAGTGTGAAGGATTTGCCAGAAGAAAGTAATGCAAGAGAGTGTAATACAAGAGAAAGAATTGCAAACGCTGTAGAGGAACCGCTTGCCGAGCGGATTGATGGCCGGATTTATATTATGAGGAAGCCGAAACGGTGGCATCAGCGGATTGTCAGAATTTTAAAGGAAATGATTGAGGAGTACCGGAAAAAGAATCCGGGACTCTGTGAAGTGCGTACGGCTCCATTTGGCCTTACTCTGGCCGGAGGGGGGACGACCTATCTGATCCCTGATCTCTGTGTGATTCTTGACCGTGGAAAGCTGACGGACCATGGCTGCAACGGGGCGCCGGAGATTGTGATCGAGGTGGTAGCGCCGGAGTCCCAGTATATGGATTACCGGATCAAACTGACCAGATACCGGAATGCTGGTGTAAAAGAGTACTGGATCGTGGATCGGGACTGGGATCACGGTTACGTCTATTACTTTGATGACGGTGATATGGATCTGGCCTCTTTTTCCGGTGCGCTGGGGTCCAGGGTGTGCAGGGGACTGGTGTTTGATTTCTCCAGATTAAAACACCAGAAGTAAAGTTTCTGGTGGAAATCCTGCGGGAAATCCGGTATAATTACGGAAAACGAGGAAGCTGATATACGGAAAGGAAGAAACGATTATGGCAGCAGCGGGAAACAAAGGAAAAAGGCTCAGCAAATATGTGGACAATTACGTGGTGTTTGATCTGGAAACTACGGGAATCAGCTCGGTAAAGGATGATATTATCGAGATATCCGCTCTGAAGGTGAAGAATCATGAACGGGTGGAGACCTTTTCAAGGCTTGTGAATCCGGGACGTCCTATTCCGGCAGGGGCCACGAAGGTGAACGGGATTACCGATGAGATGGTTCAGAATGAGCCTGGGCTCGCTCATATCCTGCCGGAGTTTTTAAACTTTATCGGCGGAGAGATTTTGATCGGCCATAATATTCAGTCTTTTGATCTTCTGTTTCTGAACCGCGTGGCAGGCGAGGTGTGTGGGACGGCAGTGCTCAACGATTTTATTGATACGCTATATATGGCCAGAGCATGCCTTCCGGGGCTTTCCCATTACCGGCTTACGGATCTGGCGGAGTATTTTAAGATCAGTTCGGAGGGGGCTCACAGGGCGCTTAACGACTGCGTGATGAACCAGATCTGCTATGAGCATATGGGAAAACTATTGAAGGACGCGGACCTTCCGGTCTGCCCCAGATGCGGGGGAGAGCTTACAAAACGAAATGGCAAATTCGGACCATTCTATGGCTGCTCCAACTACCCGGTCTGCAGGTATACGAAAAATATTGTTGTATAAGATGTAAGAAAACGGAAAGAGACATGGCGCCTGTTTTGTGATACACTGAAAGAAAAGAGTGAAGCGTGCCGGAAGGCAGGAAAGGACAGGGAGATGGAGGATAAGAATCTGTATAACAAAGTCATGCTGATTGCATTTTGTATTATTCTTGTACTGCTGGGAGCGGGAATGTACAGCCGCAGCACAGCCGCACAGCGGGCCTCGGAGAATTACGTTCCCAGAGGAAACGTCCAGGAAGTACAATTGGAAACAGAGCGTACCGCTGTATGAACGCTGTTTTGACATACATAAGGAATATGGCGCCTTACATGGCGTATGCGGTACCGGTCATATGGATCGTCCGCTTAATCGCTGTGCGGAGGCTGCGTAAGAGTCACAGGAGCACCACAGTATGTCATGAGGCAGGACTGTGGTGCTTTCTGCTCTTTATGGCGGGGCTGGCATCCATTACTGTCATTCCGCGCAGCGCGGATGGCGGGCTTACCGGTTTTGTGGGGCTGAAGGGATTTTCGAGGATCAATCTGATTCCGTTCCGCATTATTGTGGATTCGTGGAAAGCCCTGTCAGACGGAAACTGGATTTATCCCATGATTAATATAGCAGGCAATATCGTGATGTTCATGCCGGCGGGCTTTTTCGCAACGCTCCTCTGGAAAGGGGAGTCCTTAAAGAAAGCGGCTTTTGCGGGCTTCTTTTTTTCGCTTACGGTGGAAATCTGTCAGCTGCCCCAGGCGAGGGGGACGGATATCGATGATTTGTGGCTCAACACGCTGGGCGCTGTTCTGGGCTATGGCGTATTTTGGTTGATGAGAAGATACAGACCGCTGTGGATCCCGGGATTTCGGGTCAGAGAGACAACTGGTATGCAGGTTAAAGGAGAGACGAAATGACATTTGAGATTGTGAAGGCGGAGGAGAAGGATTATGAGCTTTTTGCCTCCATTATTCAGGAAGTATATGAGGCGATGGAGCAGAAGGAGTGGTTTGCGGCCGATAATGCGGAGTACACATACGAAATGCTGAAATACAGCAACGGGGTCGGTTATAAGGCGATTCATCAGCCCTCGGGCGCGGTGGCTGGAATTTTACTTACGACATTTCCCGGGGATTCCGAGGAAAATCTGGGGCGAGATATTGGCCTTCCGGAATCGGAGCTTATGCTGGTGGCTCATATGGATTCCGTGGCAATTCTTCCGGAGTACCGCGGTGCAGGCCTCCAGAAAAGGCTGATGCAGCACGCGGAGCAGGAACTGGCAGAACAGGGATACCGTTATTTTATGTGCACGGTGCATCCGGAAAACCGGTACAGCAGGCAGAATATCATCAAGCAGGGCTTTAAACCGGTAAAAACTGCGTTGAAGTATGGCGGTTATCAGCGGGAGATATTTTTACGCGACAGGAGCGAAGGTCTGGATTGACGGATCATCATTTGACGGATGATAATAAGAAGACTTTTATACACGGAAAAAGAACACAAATTTTCATCAAACGTTTGCGTGAAATATGATTGACGTTTTCTCTCTTTTTTCGTATACTTTCTATAACGGCTGACTGAAGTCACCACCCTGAAACAGAATGGTTGCAGGCATAAGAAATGCATGGCATTGGATGAAAGCAAAAACAGATAAAATATGACAATACAACGTTACGGAAGAAATAGGACAATTTCTGGTTATTGTATTCTGGACTCAGAATGCGGATTGAAATAATAGTATGATTGCGTAACGGGACAATCGCGGAAGTGTGTAACAACACAGCCGATATAGGAATCGCAGTAACCGGGGTACCGGTCAGCAGTGCAGAAGTGAATAGAATGATGATCAGATACCAGGAAGGTATGAGTATTCCCAAGGAGTACGCCTGAACCTGGTATTTTTATTATTCAGATCATTCCTTTAGGATAGTACACGAAAACGTCTGCACAGAGGGCCTTACGCCGTATCTAAAACCGCTGCGGCATCTCCTGTTAAAATGGGTTTGCTATATTTTACGAGCCTTTGCCGGCAGAAAACGGAAGGGAAAGAATGATGAAAAAAAGAGGATGGAAACTGAAAACAGCGGTTTTATTGGCTGCGGCAGCGATTGTGATTACTGGATGCAGTGCCGGTAAGAGTCAGGAAGCAACGGGGACGGAAGGAAAGGAAGAGCGCACGGAGCAGAGTGCGGCGGGCGGTACAGAGAGTAAGACCGAAGGAACAGGCGCGGGTAAAGACAGCGTAATCGTGGTGATGGGGCCCAGCTCGGAGCCGGAGGCGGGATTTGACCCGGCTTATGGCTGGGGTGCGGGAGAACACGTGCATGAGCCGCTGATTCAGAGTACGCTGACCGTGACGACAGCGGATTTAAAGATTGATTACGACCTTGCTACAGATATGAGCGTCAGCGATGACGGACTTACCTGGACCGTGAAGATTCGGGATGGCGTCTCCTTTACCGACGGAGAGAAGCTGACTGCGAAGGATGTGGCATTTACATATAATACGCTGAAGAGTACGAGTTCAGTCAATGATTTTACCATGCTGGACTCCGTCCAGGCGGTGGACGATACGACCGTGGTTTTCCACATGAAACGGGCCTATTCGATCTGGCCGTATACCATGGCAATCGTGGGAATCGTTCCGGAGCATGCGTATGGCGCTGATTACGGAGAGCACCCGATCGGTTCCGGCCGCTACATTATGAAGCAGTGGGACAGAGGACAGCAGGTGATATTTGAGGCAAATCCTGACTATTACGGGGAAGCGCCGAAGATGAAAAAGGTGACTGTGCTGTTCATGGAAGAGGACGCGGCATTTGCGGCGGTGCAGTCCGGCCAGGTGGATCTTGCCTATACGGCGGCTTCTTATTCGGATCAGACCATTTCCGGCTATGATCTGCTTTCCTTCGAGACAGTGGACAACCGCGGCTTCAATCTTCCGGCTATAGCAGCGGGAGGCAGCGATGCCAACGGAAATCCCATTGGCAACGATTTTACCGCAGATGTGCGTGTGAGACGGGCCATCAATATCGCCATCGACAGAGACGAGATGATTGAAAATGTGTTGAGCGGATACGGAAGCCCGGCCTACAGTGTCTGCGACAAGATGCCGTGGTACAATAACGCGGCAGAAACAAAGTATGACGCAAATGGCGCGAAGGCGCTCTTAGAGGAAGCCGGATGGACAGAAGGAAATGACGGAATCAGGGAAAAGGACGGCAAAAAGGCTGGCTTTACGCTGATGTATCCGGCCGGTGATTCTGTGAGACAGGCTCTTGCCGCAGATACGGCAAACCAGCTGAAGGAGATCGGCATCGACGTGAAGACTGAAGGCGTGGGCTGGGATACCGCCTATGACCGTGCGCAGGCAGAACCGCTGATGTGGGGCTGGGGAGCACATACGCCGATGGAGCTTTATAATATTTACCACACCATGAAGGACACAGGGCTGGCGGAATACTCTCCATACAGCAATGAATCCGTGGACCACTATATGGATGAAGCACTGGCAAGCAGCAGCCTCGAGGAGTCTTATGAACTGTGGAAGAAAGCGCAGTGGGACGGAGAGACCGGTATTACGGAACAGGGCGATATTCCGTGGATCTGGCTCGTCAATATTGACCACCTTTACTGGGCGAAATCTGATCTGGCTGTGGCACAGCAGAAGCTGCATCCTCACGGTCACGGCTGGTCTATTGTAAATAACGTGGATCAGTGGAGCTGGAAGTAAGCAGTAAGAGTAAAAGAAAATAAGAGTAAAAGGAAATAAAAGTAAAAGGAAATTCAGGAGGCGTACGGCATTGGAAAAAAGCGTGCCATGGTTTATTCTAAAAAATTTAATACGGATGGCAGTACTTCTGCTGTTGGTGAGTGCGGCGGCCTTTTTCCTGGTGTCGGCGTCTCCTCTTGATCCGCTTAAGACGAATGTAGGGCAGACTGCGCTGGGATCCATGAGCCAGGAGCAGATTGCGAAGCTGGAGGAATACTGGGGGATGAATACCCCGCCGGTGGAGCGGTTTGTCTCCTGGGCAAAGGATTTCTTCCGGGGCGACATGGGGACTTCCCTGCTTTACCGCCAGCCGGTGTCCCAGGTGATCTCAGTGAAACTGAAGGATTCCTTGTGGCTCATGGGAACTGCCTGGCTGATATCCGGTGCGGCAGGATTGCTGCTCGGAGTGGCGGCGGGGGCGAACCGCGGAAAGACGGTGGATAAGGTGATTACCGGGTACGCGCTGGTGACCGCCAGCACGCCGGCATTCTGGCTGGCGCTGGTTCTGCTCATGATCTTCGCCGTATGGCTGAAGGTGCTTCCGATCGGTTTCAGTGTTCCGATCGGAGTGGAGGCCGCCGGAGTTACTGTTTCCGACAGAATCGCTCATGGTATTCTGCCGGCTTTGACGCTTTCCATTACCGGACTGTCTAACATCATACTGCATACCAGGGAGAAGATGGCCGAGGCCATGGAAAGCGATTACGTGCTGTTTGCAAAGGCAAGAGGCGAGTCCGGGGGGCAGATTATTCTGCGTCACGGTCTCCGCAATATCATACTGCCTGCCATGACTTTGCAGTTTGCCTCGATCAGTGAAATTTTCGGGGGCTCCGTTCTGGTGGAGCAGGTATTCTCTTATCCGGGAATCGGACAGGCGGCTGTGACGGCCGGACTGGGAGGAGATGTTCCGCTGCTTCTGGGAATTACCGTGATCAGCGCGGCGATTGTATTTGCAGGGAATTTCACCGCCAATGTGCTTTACGGTGTCGTGGATCCAAGAATCAGAAGAGGGAGGGCAAAGGCATGAACAGGAGGAAGATGACAATTTTTCTCGCGGGCCTGTCGATTCTGATGCTGGCGGCAATTACGGTGGCAGGCCAGCTCCTTTCGGAGGCTGCCATGGTGACGGATTTTTCCAGAAAGAATCTGGCGCCCTGTCTCTCTTATCCATTTGGAACGGACTGGATGGGAAGAGACATGTTTGTCCGTACCATAACGGGACTTTCCATGAGCATACGGATCGGACTTCTGACGGCGGCCATCAGCGCGGTGATTGCATTTCTCATGGGAATTCTGGCCGCGACCATGGGGAAAATCGCGGATGGCCTGATCATTGGGCTCATCGATCTGGTTATGGGAATTCCTCATATCCTTTTGCTGGTGCTCATATCCTTTGCACTGGGAAAGGGATTTTGGGGTGTTGTGACCGGAATTGCGCTGACGCACTGGACCTCCCTTGCACGCCTGATCCGCGGAGAGGTTCTGCAGCTGAAGCAGAGCCAGTACATAAAGATAGCGGAAAAACTGGGACAGGGAAAGCTTACCATTGCGTTGAAACATATGACGCCTCATCTGATTCCGCAGCTGTTCGTTGGGCTGGTTCTGATGTTTCCCCATGCGATCCTGCACGAAGCCAGCATTACATTTCTGGGCTTTGGACTGTCTCCGGAACAGCCGGCCATCGGCGTCATATTGTCGGAAAGCATGAAATATCTCGCTATGGGAAAATGGTGGCTCGCCTTTTTCCCGGGATTGTTTCTGGTCTTTGTGGTGCTGCTGTTTCATTTTATGGGAAGTACCATCAGCCAGCTTTTGGATCCGGCACGCGCACATCAGTGAAATATCCGGCGAGAGTCAGATGGATCCGCAAGCGCGTCCGCCTGGCTCGCTGCTCGCGGGAATAAATTGAAAGGATGGAAGAGGTTCGATGGAAGAGAGAAAAACGGTTCTGTCCGTGGAACATTTATCGGTGAAATTCACCCAGTATGAAAGGGGCTTTCGCCAGATCGAGCTTCCCGCAATTCGTGATTTAAGTCTTACGGTGAAGGAAGGGGAAATGGTGGCGGTGGTAGGCTCCAGCGGTTCGGGCAAGAGCCTCCTGGCCCACGCCGTGCTGGGAATCCTTCCGTATAACGCCGTGACCGGAGGCCGCATTGATTATGATGGGATGGAGCTGACGGGGAAGAGAATAAGAGCCCTGCGCGGCAGGGAGATCGTTCTTGTCCCTCAGAGTGTTTCCTATCTGGATCCGCTCATGAAGGCGGGAGCATCTGTGAGGAAAGGCAAAAAGGATTCGGAAACCAGAAGGAAATGCAGGGAGGTTCTGGCACGCTATGGACTTGGAAAGGAGACGGAGGAACTGTATCCGTTTGAACTATCCGGGGGCATGACGAGGCGTGTGCTGATTTCCACGGCGGTGATGGAAAAACCGAGACTGGTCATTGCAGACGAGCCTACGCCGGGACTTCATATGGAAGCGGCCAAACGGGTGCTTTCTCATTTTCGGGAGATTGCAGATGAGGGGGCGGGAGTCCTCCTGATCACCCACGATCTGGAACTGGCTTTAGAGGCGGCCGACCGGATTGTTGTCTTCTATGCGGGAACCAATGTGGAGGAGGCTCCGGTATCTGATTTTGAGGAGGAAGAAAGACTTCGCCATCCCTATACGAAGGCATTGTTCCGCGCTATGCCGCAGCACGGCTTCGTCCCGGTTTCGGGCAGTCAGCCTTACGGAAAGGAATTTTTGTCCGGATGTCCGTATGCGTCCCGGTGTGAACTGGCAGATGGAAGCTGCGGCAAAGAGGTGGAATATACGAGTCTTCGCGGAGGCATGGTGAGATGCCGGAAAGCCGCGGAAGGAGGGAACGGAAGATATGAAGCTGGAGGCGAGAGCGCTCTCTTTTCGATATGACAACGGAAACAGACAGATTTTAAACAATTTGAGTATGACGCTTACAAGCACGGATCGCCTGGGGCTCATTGCACCCAGCGGGTTCGGAAAAACGACATTCTGCAAGATTTTGGCGGGATATGAGAAGCCGGACAGCGGTGAAGTGCTTTTGGACGGAAAGCCGCTTTCAGACTGGAAGGGGTACTGCCCGGTGCAGATGATATGGCAGCATCCGGAGCTGTCGGTCAATCCCAGGTGGAAGATGGGTGAGGTTTTAAAAGAGGGGGACCAGGTGGAACAGAGGATCATGGACGGCCTGGGAATTGAGCCGGACTGGCTTAACCGGTACCCTTCGGAGTTGTCCGGCGGTGAGCTCCAGCGTTTCTGCATTGCCAGGGCGCTGGGACAGAGAACGCGGTTCCTTCTGGCGGATGAGATCAGCACGATGCTGGATTTGATTACCCAGAGCCAGCTGTGGAATTTCCTTCTGGAGGAAGTGAAAAACAGAGAAATCGGCCTTCTGGCGGTGAGTCATTCGGATGCGCTGCTGGAACGGATCTGTACGAAAATGCTGAGACTGTAGTGCCGGGCGGCACTGGGGTCGGCGGCACCAGGTTCGGCAGTACAAGAATAATGCTGCACAGCGGAAACGATAAAAGGAGAAAGGATACTATTGCGATGGATGTAAAAAAGGTGTTGGAGCGTGTGAGCAGTGGAGTGATGGAGGTGGCAGAGGCAGAGGCACTTTTAAAGGATCTTCCCTATGAGGATCTGGGATATGCCAAACTGGATCATCACAGGAAGCTGCGTTCCGGGTTTGGAGAGACCGTGTTCTGTCAGGGAAAGCCGGATCCATATCTGGTGGAGATTATGAAGCGGTTTTATGAGCGGGACGGTGAGGTTCTGGGAACGCGGGCGTCTGCGGAACAGTTTCTTCTGGTGAAAGAGGTGGTGCCGGAGATCGAATACGATGCGGTGTCCAGAATTCTGAAGGTGGAGAAAAAGGATAAGGAAAGAAAGGGCTGCGTGGCGGTGTGTACCGGTGGGACCGCGGATATTCCGGTGGCGGAGGAAGCAGCCCAGACGGCGGAATATTTCGGCTGTGCGGTGGACCGGATCTATGATGTGGGCGTGGCGGGAATCCACCGCCTGTTGTCACAGAGAGATCGTCTCATGAAGGCAAACTGTATCATTGCGGTGGCCGGAATGGAGGGGGCCCTGGGAACGGTAGTGGCCGGTCTGGTGGACTGCCCTGTGATTGCGGTTCCGACATCAGTCGGTTACGGCGCCAGCTTCCACGGAGTTTCAGCCCTACTGACCATGCTGAATTCCTGCGCGAACGGGATTTCCGTGGTAAATATCGATAATGGATACGGCGCAGGTTATCTGGCAACACAAATAAACAGACTGGCGGTGAAATAAATGGGGAAAATACTGTATTTGGAATGTAATTCGGGAATTAGCGGAGATATGACAGTCGGAGCACTTTTGGATCTTGGCGCCGACAGAGAAGTTTTGGAGCGGGCACTCGGAAGCCTGGGCGTGGAGGGATACCATCTCCATTTTGGCAGGGCGGTGAAATGCGGGTTGGATGCGTATGATTTTGATGTGCATTTGGAGGAAGAGGGGCATGAACATGAGTGTGAAGAGAGCCATGGGCATGATCATGAGCACGTGGAAGGCCATTCCCATGATCATGAGCATACGCACTCTCACAGCCATGGACATTCCCATTCACACATCCACCGGAATCTTTCGGATATTTACAGGATTATTGAGCGCCTGGATTCCAAGGAAGAAGTAAAGGAACTGGCCAGAAATATGTTTCTTATTGTGGCGGAGGCGGAAGCGAAAGCGCATGGCCTTCCCATCGATGAAGTCCATTTCCATGAGGTGGGGGCAATTGATTCTATCGTCGATATCATCAGTGTGGCAGTCTGCCTCGACAACCTGGGAGTAAAGGACGTAGTGGTATCTCCGCTGGCGGAGGGACACGGCCAGATCCGGTGTCAGCACGGAGTGATACCGGTACCGGTGCCTGCTACGGCTAATATTGCAGCGGCTCACGGCCTTGCACTGCGGCTGACGGATCAGGAGGGGGAGATGGTGACGCCTACGGGAGCAGCCATCGCGGCGGCGGTCCGGACGAGAGAAAAACTGCCTGCTTCCTGCAGAATCGTAAAGACTGGCATGGGGGCTGGTAAAAAGGATTTCGCTCATGCCAATGTACTGCGCGCCATGCTTCTTGAGACGGATGAAGAGGAGAAAGACCAGGCCTGGGTGCTGGAGACCAATGTAGACGACTGCAGCGGTGAAATGTTGGGATTTGTGATGGAAGAACTGTTCGCCGCAGGAGCGCTGGATGTGTGGAACACGCCCATTTACATGAAGAAAAACCGGCCGGCCTATCTGCTCTCCACGCTCTGCATGGAAAATGACATCGAAAAGATGGAAGATCTGATCTTTGTACATACGACGACAATAGGTGTACGCCGCTACCCGGTTTCCAGAACTATTTTGGAGAGAAGGAAGGCAGAAGTCGAGACCCGGTTTGGTAATGCCTCGGTCAAAATCTGTACCAGAAACGAGAAAACGTTCTGTTATCCGGAATATGAGAGTGTGCGTGCCATCTGCAGAGAGACAGGCGCGGATTTCCAAAGTGTATACTGCGAGATCAGAAAAGCTGCAGAAGATTTGTTCTGCCGACAGTAAGCAAATTGACAGGAAAGACGGGAGATTACAATGACACGGACAGAAGAAAAGAAAAGACAGCTGGAAAGCGCAATGGCGCAGTATGGAAAAGAAGACATCTGCCTTGCATTTTCCGGTGGTGTGGATTCAAGCCTCCTTTTAAAGGCGGCGTCGGATGCGGCCAGGGAAAATGGGACAAAAGTCTACGCGGTGACCTTCGACAGCAGGCTTCATCCTTCCTGTGATTTAGAGATTGCGAGCCGTGTGGCGAAGGAGCTGGGCGGAATTCATGAGGTTATTACGGTAGATGAACTGGAACAGGAGGAAATCCGCCATAATCCGGTAAACCGCTGTTATCTGTGTAAACGCCATTTGTTTCAGGGACTCAGGGATTTTGCAGTACAGAGGGGCGTCCGGATTATCCTTGACGGGACGAATGAAGACGATCTGCACGTTTACCGCCCGGGAATCCAGGCCTTGAAGGAACTGGAGATTATCAGCCCGTTGGCCGAACTGCATATAACGAAGGCGGAGGTAAAGGAGCTGGCGGCAGAATATGGAATCTCTGTGGCTTCCCGGCCGTCTACACCGTGTATGGCAACCAGAATACCTTATGATACGGATATTGATTATGGGGTGCTGGAAAGAATTGCGCAAGGTGAGGCACGCTTGAGAGCACAGATTGACGGCAATGTACGTCTGCGTCTGCATGGTGACATTGTGCGGATTGAGGTAGACGGTAATGCCTTCTTAAGGGTACTGGAAATAAAGGATGAGATAATCAGAGGCCTAAAGGAACTGGGATTTCTATATATCACTCTGGATCTGGAGGGCTTTCGGTCTGGGAGTATGGATTTAAAAATCGAAAAGTGATGTAAGTCAAAAGAACGTGTATCTGCTGGCCAATCAATACCAGCCGGGATACACGGTCTTATTGCTTCATTTTTTACAATCCTCAGGAGTACTGCGCTTCCATTTCTTTAATTCTTTCATACAGCCGGTCGTTGACAGGTGTAGAGAGGCCATGTTTTTTAGCCATGCGGCCTACGGTTCCGGCAAACATTTCCACCTCCGAAGGGCGGTGCGAAAGCCCATCCTGCCGCATGGACGGCATACCGTCGGGGGAAAGTGTCTCCAGCAGTCTGATGTAATCCTCTAAATCCTGTTCTGTCAGATTGACATGCTCCGCTTTAGCAAGGGCAATGACCTCACGCATGGCGCCTACCATGGTATCGTGTGCTTCGCCTGGCGTCAGGGCGCCGGAGTAGGTGGTCTCGTACGCCATGCATGTCTGGTTTACACCGACATTCAGCATGAATTTCCCCCACAGGCGATGCAGGATATCGTCTTCAGCCACATAGGCGATCTTCGCCCTGTCCAGGAAGTCAGTCATGGCTTTTAAGCGGTCAGCCTGGTCCGGTGTCCGGACACCAATTCTCAGTTCCCCGAATTTTGTGTAGGTCAGGGCGGCTCCGAATTTCATGGCATCCATGCCCTGGGCGATGGAGTAGAGTACTTTTTCGTGACCGTATCGTTCTCCGATTATCTGCTCGCTGCTGATCCCATTCATGACAGAGATGATGGTGGTATCCGGCCCTACACAGTGTTTCATGGTATCCAAAGCAGCGGGAAGCGCGTTGTATTTGACTGCAACGATTATAAAATCAGCAGGGGCAGCCGTTTCACAGTCCTCAACCGGAAAGGAACGGCGCTCCCCGTTGACAGTAAAATTCATTTCCTTGTATTTTTTAATCCGGTCTTTGTCTGCAATGAAACGGACGGCAGATGTCCCGAGCTCTGCTGCTATCTGATTTCCGTATAATAAGCCTAGCGCGCCCATGCCGACGATGGCGGTGGTCTGTATTTCTTTCATGATTTGCCTCCCTTACAGCGATTTTATTTATCATACCACTGGAGGTATCATAAGTAAAACAGAAACGGTAAAAATATGGATAAAATCCAAAAAGGTACTTGTAAAATACAAGTACCTCGGGTATAATGTACTTAGAAGTGATCAAAAGATTTGTGGTGTCTGATGATCAAAACTTCGGATAACTGAGTAATTTATAGTTACAAGCTATCCTCTACTGGTAATAGAGGATAGCTATTTTCTATTCTGACGATTATCTATGTAGGCCAGTGCTGTGAAGATAACCAGCACCAGTGTCAACACTTCAAGTGTATTCATACCACATATCCTCCTTCGCATATTTCCGAAGGAAACCATCAGACTATCCTCTGACCATTGTACAATTATACAAAGTTATTTTAACATAAAGACAAGGTAAAATCAATGGCAGTTTTTATTGCAGCCCCTTTTGATTTTCGACAAATCGCTCTCTCTTTTTATCTTACAATATTTCCCTTACAATACTCCCGTATCATATCCAGGTAAACCCTCGCATACTGGGGCAGATACCGGTTTTTCTGATAAGCGGCGATCAGGGTGTTTTCGATTTTTTTATTTCCTATAGAAAAGCATGCACAGGGAGAACTGGACTGTTTCTTTAAATAATGGTAATAGCTCTCTGGTGCGAAGGCCGCGCCCATGCCTTCCATGGCCAGGCGGATGGACATCTCGCTGTTGCGGGTGTGCATCAGGATATGAGGTTCCATTCCATATTCGGAAAACAGTTTCAGGGCAATGCCTCCGGTATTCTGGTCGGGATAGAGGAGGATGAAGTCTTCTTCCGCAAGCAGCCGTAAATCCAGCCATGGGTATTTGAAGCCTTCTCTCTCCACAGCCTTTGAGGCCGCGGGGCTGGAAGCGGAGAGCACCAGGACCATCTCTTCCTTTCCGAGAATCTGATAATCTAAATCCCTGGGATATTCGTGAACATTATAGAAGGTTAAATCCACAGTATGGTCGTTTAAGGTGTGCTCCGCGACGAAATTGACTTCTTCCATCATATTTACTGTTACGTGGGGAAATTGTTTGTGAAAACGCGGCAGAGTGGGGCCGATTATGCTGTTGCCAAGCATGATCGGAATCGCAATGTTTAAACGGCCGTGGTTTTGGTGCATAATATCATCAAGCTCTGTATCCCATTCCAGGCCGTATTCCACGATTTTCTCCGCGTAATGGAGATAGCGCTCGCCCACATAGGTAGGGAAGTAGCCGTTTCCAATCCGGTCGAACAGGCGGGTTCCAAGCTGCTGCTCCAAATTTTTTAAATATTTACTTAAGGAAGGCTGGGAGATGAACAGGGCCTCGGCCGCCTTGCTGATGCTCTTGTGGCGGGCGATGGCGAGAATGTAGCGGGCTTCTTTTAATTCCATGGCGGGCTCCTCCTGGGTGAAAGAAAATGGATCAATGGGAAATTATAGCTTTACTGCATAAAAATTATAGATTATATGTATTTGACGTACAGTATATCACATTTTATAATAAATGTACATCATTGGATTAACTAAACTAATAAATAAAAAAGAATTTGGAGAGGTCGAGATGAAGAAAAGTAGTGCATTTGTTATGGTGGTGCCCGGACTTGTCATCCTGGTGGTGTGTCTGTTTCTTCCGCTTTTGAAGGTTCTGGTCCCCACGCTCTTTGCCGGTGAGTATCCGTTAAGCTCTTACGTAGACTTTTTCCTGGACGAGTATTATCTGAAGATATTCGCAAGGACCGTGAAGGTAGCGGTTATTACGACGGCGACATGTATGGCGGCAGGTGTTCCGACCGCGTATTTTATCAGCCGGTGCAGCAGAAAATGGCGGGGAATCCTTCTTGCAGTTTCCATTTTCCCGATGATGACAAATTCTGTCATCCGAAGCTTCGCATGGATCAATATTCTGGGAAGCAATGGGATCATGAACCGATTTCTGATGGCCGCGGGATTTGCGGATAAACCGGTGAAGTTATTATATACCGATTTCGCCATTATCATCGGTTCTGTTTACTTATTCCTTCCGTTGATGATCGTTACGGTGGCTGGTGTCATGGAGAACATTGGGGACGATATGATGGAAGCCGCTCAGAGCCTGGGTGCCAACCGGTTTACCGCGTTTCTGAAGGTTGTTTTCCCCATGAGCCTTCCGGGAATTATTGTAGGCGGTATCCTCGTGTTTACCGGAACGCTGACAGCCTATACCACACCGCAGCTGCTGGGCGGCAATAAAAATATGGTGCTGTCGACCTTTATTTACCAGCGCGCCATGACTGTGGGTGACTGGAATGGAGCGGCGGTTATATCCCTGATTATGATTATTGTGACGTTGATTGTCATCAAAGGATTTAACGCTCTGGCAAACAGGCTGGACAGAAGAGGAGGAAGCCATGCGTAAGAATAAACTGCTCACGATTTTTGCGGTGCTGGTATTTGCATTTCTGATTATACCGCTCATCATCATCACCGTGACGGCGTTTGGCGGGGGAAATGCCATAACTTTCCCGATTGAGTCATTTTCCATGAAATGGTTTCTCAATGTCTTCTCTCTGAAATCCTTCCGGAAATCGTTTTTAACGAGCCTGGAGATTGCGTTTCTGGCTACCTTTATCGCTCTTCTGGTGGGAATTCCGGCGGCCTACGCGCTGGCCAGATCCGGGATGAGGGGAAAAGGGATCTTAAAGTCGGTGTTCCTGTCGCCTACCATTGTTCCGGGTATTGTCATCGGTTTTGTGCTTTACCAGTTTCTTGTGCTGTCGTTGAGAATTCCGGTGTATGCGGGACTTCTGGCAGGCCATTTCATGGTGACGCTTCCATATGTGATCCGGGTGGTAGGATCGAGTCTGGACCAGTTTGATTTCTCGGTGGAGGAAGCAGCGTGGAGCCTGGGCTGCGGCAAGATTTCCGCATTTTTCAAGGTGGTGCTTCCGAATATCACGTCGGGAATTTCTGCGGCCTTTATGCTTGCGTTTATCAATTCCTTCAATAATATTCCGGTATCCATGTTTCTTTCCGGTCCGGGGGTATCCACGTTCCCGGCAACCCTGATGAATTATATCGAATATAATTATGACCCGACCGTATCGGCGGTATCTGTGCTTTTAATGGCGGCCACGGTCATCATTATGGTAATTGTAGATAAGACGCTGGGAATCGCTGCGCTGACAAAATAGCAGGAAAGCGGGGCACGCGGAGTGCTTATAATGAGGAGGAAAAAACGATGGCATTTATGACACTTAAGGATATTGATGTCTGTTATGATAAGAAAAAACAGGTTTTAAAGGGACTGAATCTGGAGGTAGAGGAGGGCGAGCTGGTATCTCTCTTAGGACCCAGCGGCTGCGGCAAGACGACGACGCTCCGGGTGGTGGCCGGATTTATTGAACCGCAGGGCGGAATCTTCTCTCTGGATGGAGCGGATTTAACAAAGGTGCCGGTGCATAAGAGAAATTTCGGTATCGTATTTCAGAGTTATGCGCTGTTTCCTCATTTGTCAGTCTATGATAATGTGGCGTTTGGTTTGAAAATCAGGAAGCTGGACAAGGCGGAAATGGACAAAAAGGTGAAGAACATTCTTGAGGTGTGCGGACTCACGGAATTCGCGAGCCGTTTTCCACAGCAGATGTCCGGCGGACAGCGGCAGAGAGTCGCTCTTGCCAGGGCGCTGGTGATCGAGCCAAAGCTTTTGCTGCTCGATGAGCCGCTCAGCAACTTAGATGCCAAGCTGCGCATCAATATGAGAATGGAGATCAAACGGATTCAGAAGCAGTTGGGAATCACCACTCTGTTCGTCACCCATGACCAGGAGGAGTGCTTCTCCATCTCAGATAAGGTAGCTGTTATGAACCGCGGTGTGATCGAACAGTATGACACACCGGAGCACATTTACAGCAGGCCGGAGACGGAGTTTGTGGCGAGGTTTATCGGTTTTGAGAATTTCCTTACGCTTCATAAGGGTGGGGATATTTACCGTACAGACGGAGGGGAGGCATTTTCCGTGAAGACGGCTCATGGGACGGTTCCGTCCGAAGAAACGGTTACCGGAACGATCAGACCGGAAGATATTCTGGTGGATACAGAAAACAGGACCGTAAATGTGCTGAACGGAACTGTGGGGGTGCGCACCTTTTTGGGAAAGAGCTATCAGTATGAGGTAAATACCGCAGCCGGAAAATTCCTGGTGAACAGAACAGCGGATGAATCGTATGAAGAGGGCCAGGTGATTCGCCTGTACCTGCCGGAAGAAAAACTGATTTTAGTAAACCGTAACAGTAAATAAATAATTGAGAAAAGTGAGGTACTATTATTATGAAGAAAATCATTGCATTGTCTCTTTGCGCAGCGCTGGCGCTGACCGGTTGTGGAAGCTCCAATTCTGCAGAGGGCGGAAAAAATGACGAGGGTACGAAGAAACTGATTCTCTCCACTTATGGGCTCAGCGAGGATATATCCGAGGAGGAAGTCTATAAGCCGTTCGAGGACGAATTTGGCTGCAAAATTGTAACAGAGACAGGAAGCACCAACGAACGTTATACAAAATTGTCGGCAGACTCGGAAACAGTCATTGATGTGATCGAGCTGTCTCAGGCCATGACAGCGAAGGGCATCGAGGAAGGCTTATTCGAGCCGATCGACTTAAGCAAAATTGAAAACAGCAAGTATTTGATCGGCGCTGCGAAGAAGATGGCGGAAGCGGGACAGGGTGTCGCTTATACCATCAACAGCATCGGTATCATGTACAATCCGGAGGATGTGGGATTTGAGATAAAGAGTTTTGATGACCTTTGGGATGCGAGACTTGAGGGACGGATCGCGATTCCGGATATCACCACAACCTTTGGACCGGCCATGGTGTATATGGCGAGTGATTACAAAGGGGCGGATGTGACAGCAGATCAGGGAGCCGCGGCCTTTGAAGCGCTTAAGGAACTGAAACCGAATATCGTGAAGACGTATGCGAAGTCTTCGGACCTGATTAATATGTTTACATCCGGCGAAATCTCTGCGGCCATTGTTGGTGATTTCGGCGTGCCGACGATTCAGGCGGCGGATCAGAGCCTCGTCTACGTGACTCCTGATGTGACATACGCGAACTTTAATACGATCAGCATTACGAAGAACTCGAAAAATAAGGAACTGGCTTATGAGTACATCAATTACAGACTGAGCCAGGAACTCCAGACCAAGACAGGAAAAGCGCTGAATGAGGCGCCTACAAATAACCAGGTGGCATTTACAGAGGAAGAGTCCGCGAATATGACGTATGGCGATGCGGCGGAGAACGCGAAGGTGATTGATTATTCGTTTGTGAATCCGATACTGGGAGAGTGGATTGATCAGTGGAATCGGATTATTAATTCTTAGTTCGAAAATTTTGGGGTGATGGCGAAGGGACGCGGACTTTGCGGAGGGGGCTGAGGAAAGCGGGCGCTTTGCCCGTTCCCTGCCCGCGTCTCCCACGCCCGCTTTCCGGCGAGGTTGTGAAAAGTCCGCTGGGGCAGGCGGCATTAGAAATTTGTGAACGAAGGGGATCTGTGGGAGATGGCGGGCGGCGAAAAATATTGATGAGATAAAGGATTTGAAAGATAACGAGGCTGTAAAAAAGCCGGATAAACAGTGAGAAGGAAAGTAAAAAGTGGGCTGAGGGGTAAAATCGGGATAATTGGAGAATTTTGGCTAACGGGAATGACGGAGGTGTTGTGGTTGTGAAAGTGGATCTGGTGATAGAGAATGCCTGGGTTTATCGGACTTTCAGGCAGTGCTTTGAACGGATGGATATTGCAGTGGCAGGAGGAAAGTTTTTTGACGTTTCTCCTGTTTCTGATTTTGTGGGAGATTCGGAGCAGCGGGTGTCAGCACGGCGCGGGGAATGGGAAACGGAGTCGGTCTTTGATGGGACCGGGAAGTTCGTGATTCCCGGGTTGGTAGACATTCATATGCATGTGGAAAGCTCGATGACGTATCCGGAGGAATTTTCGCGGGCCGTGGTGCCGTTTGGAGTCACAACTGTGGTGGCGGATCCCCATGAGAGTGCCAATGTGTTTGGAGTAGAAGGGATTTTAAGTTTTATGGAAGAGGAGACGGAGCTGGATATTTTTTATGGTATTCCGTCCAGCGTTCCGGCTACCAGAACAGAGATGGAGACATCAGGGGCGGAGTTTGGGGAAAAGGAACTTCGGGAGCTTCTGCGGGATGAGCGGGTGGTTTGTCTCGGGGAAGTGATGAACTTTAAAGATCTGGTGGCGGAAGGGGATACAAAGAGTAAAAGATTTCTGGAAGTCTGCGGGGAATGCGGCAGAAAAATCAGAATTGAAGGGCATTGTCCGGGGCTGTCAGGCGGAGATTTAGCGGCGTTTATCAGAGCAGGCGTGGATGCGGATCATACGGAACAGACGGCGGAATCGATTCTGGAGAAGACAGATATGGGGATGTTTCTGGAATTGCAGGAGAAATCTTTAAAAGAGGAAGTCGTGGAAGTGGTAAAACGGAAGCAGCTCTATGAAAATATTGCACTGGTAACCGATGACACGATGCCTGACCGGTTGATGGAAGGACACTTAAACCGGATTGTCAGGCTGGCGGTGGAGAAGGGGATGCCGGCAGAGAAAGCAATTTATCTGGCTACATTTACTCCGGCCAGGAGAATGCATCTCGACGACAGGGGAATCATCGCGCCGGGGAAGAAGGCTGATTTCGTCGTTCTTCCCGACCTGGAAAGCTTTGTGCCGGAAGCGGTTTTTAAAGACGGAAAGCGCTGTGTGGACACGTCGGCGGAGGGCGTGGGAAAACGTTTGAAAAGAAGGTTTCCTGACCATTTTTATAGTTCGGTGAAGTGCAGGCTGGCACTGGCATCGGATTTTATATTGCCGGTTGCTGATTTCTGGAAGGAAGAGTGCCGGGAAGAGGCTTTGTCCGGAAAGCCAAGCGGGAGTGAGATACAAAAACTGTCTGGAACCGCTGTGGTGAATGTGATGCAGATTCAGACCTTTGGAACCAGGGCGAAGCATGTGCAGAGAGAAATTTCTGTACAGGACGGAAACCTTTGCTGGCAGGAGGCGGGGCTGTGCCTGGCTGCTGTTTTCGAGAGATATGGGAAAAATGGAAACGTCTCGTGGGGATTCGTGGAACACGCGCTGGAGCAGAAAGGGGCCGTGGCGACTACGTGGTCCCATGACAGCCATAATCTGCTGGTGCTGGGGAATTCTGTGGAAGATATGGTTCTGGCACAGAATGAGGTGGTTCATATGCAGGGCGGCTATGTGACGGCGAGCGGCGGCAGAGTGACAGCAGCGGCCAAACTGCCGGTGGGCGGAATTATATCTGATAAGAGCCTTCCGGAGCTGGCGGCAGAGATCAGGGCTGTGAGGGGAGAGATCGAGCGAATGGGTTATGTGAACAATAATGTCATTATGTCCATTTCCACACTGTCTCTTCTGGTGTCTCCGGAGCTCAAGTTAAGCGATCAGGGTCTGTTCGATGTGAAGAGCCAGAGAAAAATTCCTCTGGTAGAAGCATTTCAGATACAGGAAGAAAAGGTAGTGGAACAGTGAGTACAATTATTACGAATGTAGCCGTGGTGACGATGAATGAAACGCGTGAAGTGATACAACACGGGTTTGCCGCATGGAAAGGCGGAGAGATCACCGCGGTTGGAACGATGGATATGCTGGAGGCGCTGATTGCGGAGGAAACGGACGAGGAAACAGAAGATGAAACAGGGGAAAGTCTTCGCCTGATCGATGGGAAGGGCGGAATCCTCATGCCGGGTATGGTAAACCTTCATGCGCATATGGGGATGATACCGTTTCGGGGGCTGGGCGACGACTGCAAGGACCGTCTGAGAGTATTTCTTTTGCCTATGGAACAGAGGGCCATGGATGCCGAGCTGGTCTATCTTTCTACGAAATATGCCGCGGCGGAAATGCTGCTGGCCGGTGTCACCACAGTATTTGATATGTATTATTTCGAGGCGGAGGCTGCACGTGCCATGGATGAGATGGGGATTCGTGGAATCGCGGGAGAAACCATAATGGAAGAGGAAGCCTGTGATTTTAAAGACCCGTATGAGGCGCTTTCCTATGGGGAGAGCCTTATGAAGAAGTACCAGGGCCACTCCAGGATTTCCGCCTGTGTGGCGCCGCATGGGACGACTACCTGCTCTGCCGGCCTCCTTAAGGCGGCGTGGAAGCTGGACGATGCGTTTGGGGCTCCCTTCAGCCTTCACACGGCGGAAATGGATTATGAGATGGATTATTTCCGGAAGACTTCTGAACAGACTCCGGCGGGATATCTGGATTCCCTGGGAGTCCTGGGGGAACATACGCTGGCTGCACACTGCATCCAGATGACGGAAGCGGATTTGCGGCTGTTTGCAAAGAGGGGAGCCTCGGTAGCTCACTGTATCGGTTCCAACACGAAGGCGGCCAAGGGCGTCGCTCCGGTCAGCCGTATGCGGGAGCTGGGGATTTTAGTGGGACTCGGCACCGATGGGCCGGCCAGCGGCAATACGCTGGACCTTTTTACGCAGATGAAGCTGTTTGCCAACTTCCATAAGAATGAGACGAGGAACCGGAGTGCATTTCCGGCATGGCAGGTGGTGGAGATGGCTACGGCCGGGGGCGCGAAGGCCCTTCATATGGAACAGAAGATCGGCTCCATTGAAGTGGGAAAACGGGCGGATCTGGTTCTGGTGGAGACCCGCTCCGCCAATATGTTCCCCATCTACGATCCTTATTCGGCTCTGGTCTACAGCGCCGGCCCCTCCAATGTGGACATGGTGTTTGTGGAAGGGACGTGCGTTGTAAAGGATGGGAAGCTGGCTTTAAAGAGCATGGAGGTTTTACGAGGGGAACTGGCAGGAAAGATGGCGAAGACTGCGTTTGCGGAGGAAGTACTGTTTTCTCTGTAAAGATGTCGTTAAGCTTCCTTAAGTTCGCTTGACGAAAGGGTTTTCTGTTTCTATAATGGCGTCAGATGGTTATTGATCACTGGCAGTATCCCGCGAGGCGTTTTTTGTGAGTGCAGTGCAGCGAAAGTCACAGAAAACCCGAGGACAGCAGCGCGAAACGGTGTTTTTGCCGTTTCTGTGAATCGCGAAGCGTGTTGCTGTTCACGGAGTGAACAGTAACGTCAGATGCAGGCTTCGGTCCGGCATACCCCATCAAGTGGTGGACATGCAGACGCCTGCTCAAACTATGACGATAAGAGGAAACAATGAACCACGCCGACAGCGACGCAGAGATAAAAATGATAAGAAAAGGCATGGCCTGCATTTTTTATGGCAGGTTGTGCCTTTTTGTGCATGAATTGGACAAAATCATAATAAGATGCATGAGGAAGGGAAGGATATCCAAATATGGAAGAGAGTAAGGAAAGTGCAGTACAGAAACGCAGGATGGAAGGCAGGAAACGGTTTATAACGAATTTTATCTACTTTATCATTTTAGGAGGGATTTTTCTCTTTGTGATGAAGCGGTTTGTTCCCATGTTTTTCCCGTTTATTTTAGGACTTGCGGTGGCGGCCGTGCTGTCGCCGCTGATCGGAAAGCTGTGTGAGAAGACAGGAGGAAAGCGTGCGCTGGTGTCGATCGTGGTACTTCTGGTATTTTATGGGCTTCTGGTGCTGGCGGCCCTGTTTTCCGCAAGCCATGTCGTTACCTTTATTCAGAACCTGGCCGGAAAGCTGCCTCAGTTTTATGTGGAGGTGATAGAGCCGGAACTGGGAATTCTGTTTGAACGGATCGTGGTCAGCTTCCCGGAATATCAGGATTGGGTGAGTCAGATGTCCGCCAGTCTGGAAAATGCCCTGCAGAGCGGGATTATGACCGTGTCAGGTACTCTGATCGGCTGGGGTGCCTCCTGGATCGTGGGATTTCCTGCGATTCTGGTACAGACGATATTTACGATTATTTCGTCCTTTTTCTTCACAATCGATTATGACCGGATCTGGGACTTCGTTTTGCGGCAGTTTAAAGAGGAGCAGAGGAAGATGATTGCGGAGACTGCGGCGGGGGCGAGAACGACGATCTGGAAGATTCTCCGGGTCTATGCCCTTATGATGACGATTACCTTTGCTGAGCTGTATCTGGGATTTGTGCTGCTGAAGATTCCGATGCCGCTGCTGCTGGCATTTCTGGTGGCTGTGGTCGATATCCTCCCGGTACTGGGAACCGGAACGGTCCTGATTCCGTGGGCGCTTATTCTCTGCATTATCGGGAAGACCGGACTCGGAGTGGGGATATTTGTTCTGTATGTGATTATCACTATAGTCAGGCAGACTCTGGAACCGAAGGTGATCGGACAGCAGGTGGGGCTTCATCCGATTGTCACCCTGCTGTGTATTTTTGCGGGGGCGCAGCTGATCGGGGTGCTGGGGATCTTTACATTTCCGGTTATCGCTACCATTGTGAAGAAAATGAATGATGAGGGGACGATTCATTTGATTAAATAGGGATCAGCCGTATATTAAAATTTTATACGGCTGACCACTTGACACATTTAGCTATGAATGATATATTTCACACTCTGCCTATTCCATCTGGCTTCCGCCGCTGACGCAGATCGTTTCCCCTGTAATGAACGAGCTTTCTTCAGTAGAGAGGAAGAGGGCGGCATTTTCCATGTCGGAAACCTGGGCGATTCGTCTCATCGGATACTGGTTCTCGTAGCTGGCGCGTAAGGCGGCCGGATCTTCTGCGGTCTCGAAACGGCAGGTGATCATAGGAGTCTCTGTAATGCCCGGGCAGATGATATTGCAGCGGACATCGGGCGCATATTCCATGGCGATGCAGCGGCTTAACTGGATCACAGCGGCTTTTGAGGGGCCGTAGCCAATCCAGCCCTTCATGGTCTTAAATGCGCAGTCCGAGGCGATATTGACGATGGTTGCGCCCTTTTGCTCCTTTAAATACGGGATAGCGGCTTTGCAGATGTGGAACATGCCGAAGACGTTGACAGCAAATTCTTTCTGCATATCTTCCACGGATAAGTCCTCCAGACCGCCAAGGAGGGCGATCCCCGCACAGTTCACCATGGAATCAATCTTTCCTAACGTTTTTACGGCGGTGTCGATCACGTTTTTGGCATCCTCATACCTGCTTAAATCTCCCTTCACGTAGACGGCGCGCTCGTGTTCTATAGGCATGGAGTCTTTGATATCACAGCCAACCACGCAGGCCCCTTCTTCCAGCCAGCGTCTCACCATGCCGGCTCCGATTCCTGATGCTGCTCCTGTAATGACTGCGACTCTTCCTTCTAAACGACTCATAATTTTAATTCTCCTTTTCTTTTTTATGAATTCTGATTACTTCCATAATCAATGCGATAATGGTACCAACAATAAGGCCATTGCTTAAAAATGTGGACAGGAACGCCGGAAGTGCCATGGTAAATCCGGTTCCGGGTACGTTCATGATTCCGATGCCGATCAGCACCGAAAGTCCTACGGTCTGATACATGCTCTTCTTGTCCTCCGCGCCCTCCAGGCATTCAATGGAGAAGCCGCACAGGCTTACGAATGGAACGAAGAGGGCCGCATAGCCAACCGATTCCGGTATCATGGAGAGCAGGCTGGTGATCGGCGGGAAGAAGCTGATCGCCGCGATGATGATTCCGCCTATGATCAGGGGCTTCGTCCTTGTCATGCCGGTGCTTACGACGAAACCGCCGCCCTCCGACGTGGGGATCAGTCCGGTGACACCGAAACAGCCCAGCAGGATATAGATAAAGGAAAAACAGTTGCCTGCCTGTTTCGTGCGCCCGGTGGCCACCTCATCATACTGGGAGACCATCTGCTGGGCGATCTTCATGCTGCTGAGTAAATTAGTGACCAGCAGCAGGGTGCATAAGAACGAGGTGATAATCATGGACAGCTCAATCCGCGGTGGTCCGAAGGGGAAAATTCTCGGCATGCGCACAAGCTGTGACGGCATCTCATAGGGGGTGGACAGTCCCAGCAGCGTGTAGAGGCCCCAGCCCACCACGATACTGATCAGGACGGAATAGGCCTTTAACCGGGTGCTCATCAGGAAAAAGGTCAGTACGATGATGACAACGGAGCAGAGCACCACCTTCAAATTCATTCCGTAACCGTCGCCGTAGACGGCTGTCATGGCCTGAAAGAAGAATTTCGAACACAGGGCCACTAAAAGAAGCAGGTTTGTTCCGACGACGGTGGGGGTAAAATACTTTTCCAGCTTCTCAATGACGCCCAGCATATTCAGAATAAATCCGAATACACCGCACAGGATCAGAGAGAATTCCAGAACGCGAAGCGTTTCCGATTCTGAGCCGAATAACGTGACTCCGATGGTGGCATACATGGTGAAGATGCCGAACCAGAGGCCGCAGGGCGTTTCGTTGATGGGGAGGCGGTGGCCGAAGACCGCCTGCGTGATCGTGGCGAGGCCGATGCACAGCAGCGTAACCTGGATGTACATGCTGGCATCCGACGGGCTTAAGTGATAGCTCTGCCCGATGACCACGGGCATGACGATACCCGTGGAAATCATATAAAGGGCCCACTGGAGTCCGCCCAGAAGGTTTTTAACGGTTGACTGATTTTTCATGGTTTCCTTTTCTCCTTTTTTGCAGTTCGCTCTATTCCCTTCCCTTTACACCGTGGATGACCGCTTCACGGAAGCAGAACCAGTGGTCAGGCGAAGCCTTTGCGTTGACAATGCTCAGCATCTTTGTGTGCGGATGGTCCGTTGAGGTGCATGATTTTGAGTGAAGACCGATGGACATGGCGCCGCCCCCCACGTAAATGCAGGCATAGTTTAAGAACAATTCATCCATCAGGCCGTTCATCATCAGATGGTGGGTATATACCGGTGTCTCAATCAAGAGACGCTCGATTCCCATATGGCGCAGGATTCGAAACAGGATGTTGGAATCGGTCTGGGCACCCTCTCCGGTGACAACGACGGGAATCTTTCCTTTGTTTTCTTCCAGCAGCCGGTCAAGCTTAACAAAGTCCACATCCTCCATGGTGTGGTAGGGGCCAACCAGGAAGATCGGGTTCTGGCATTTTTCACGGACGACTTCCCAGCCGACAGGGGAGGTGTTGATCATCTTCGGAACTTCGTCCTTTTTGAAAATGGTGTGGTCAAACAGAAGATCGGTGCCATCCAGCGTGGAAATGATGTTGAGCGGAACCGGCGGCAGACCGTTGTCAATTCTCGCCTGCTCTAAATCCACATCGTATAAGTGAACCGTCATATTTGGCTCCTCCCTCATGGTTCCGGCGCCGCAGATGACCGCGTCGGCAGCGGCCCGCTGGAGCATGAAGACGAAAAACGGGGCGTTGCCGCCGGTCTTGTCGAGAAAGTTGTTCGTCTGAAGAAGGGCGCTGTCTCTGGCATCCTGAAACGCGATCTTTCCGTCTATGGTGGTGATAAAGGACGCGTAGACGTAAGGACGATCTGCCGGCGCCTTCGGAAATTTCAAGTGGCCGTAAACTTCTTCGATTTTCGGCGATTTCACCGGTTCCTCCGTAAATTCCTTAAGGGCCTCCGATTCATAGACCGTGCTGCACAATACTTCCTCCGCCTTCATTGGAATGCGGAATAAATCCTTTGTTAACTGGTACATGGTAAATCCTCCTTATAAATATATTTGATACAGGCTTGGCCTGTAAAACTCACACGGGTTTCAGCTGGTTCCTGTCTCCGGGAAGCAGCAGGTTCAGAAAAATACCGGTAAAGGTGGCGACGGCGATGGAAGGCATTTCAAAATACAGGCCGCCTGTATGGAAACTGATGGAAGCCCCTCCCAGTCCCAGAACAATGACACACAAGGCGATAACGGCGTTCCGGTTGCTGTTGAAATCAATATGGGCATCCATATAGATGCGGATTCCGGTTATGGCGATGATTCCAAACAGCAGGATGCTGATTCCTCCCAGCACGGGAGTGGGTATCCCTGTGATAACGGCGTTTACCGGGGCGAAAAAGGAAATCACGATGGCTATGCAGGCAGCCAGAAAGACCACGGATACGGAGCAGACCTTGGTCAGAGCCATGATCCCGATGTTCTCACTGTAGGTGGTAACGGGAGCACCGCCAAAGAAGGCGGCGATCACAGAGGCCACCCCATCTCCAAGCAGGGAGCGATAGAGGCCCGGATCATGAATGAAATCCCGGCGGCATACGTTTCCGGCCGCCGTCACATCGGCTATGTGCTCCCCGACGGTAACCAGAGCCAGCGGAGCTGTCATGAAGGCCGCCTCCATATTGGCCCGGGGCAGGCAGAGCTTTGGCAGCGCCAATACCGGACCGGAGATGGCTTCCGCGATGGCGGAAGGGGAGACGACGCCCAGTACGAGAGAGGCCGCATAGCCGGCGATCAGGGCCAGCATCACGGGGATTACCGAAAAAATGCCGCGAAAACAGGTGGTTCCCAGAATTCCGACCAGCAGTGTGATCGTGGATACGGCAATCCATTTTAAGCGCATGGACGGTTCCAGTGCCGCGGCAGCCCCGGACGAGGCATTGTATCCCGCCCAGCCGACTGCAGTAAGTGCGGACGAGAGGCCGATGACAATCATGACAGAGGCCGTGACCACCGGGGGCATCAGCCTGCGGATCCATCCGGTACCGCAGAGCCTCACGAGGAGGGAGAGGAGCACGTACATGAGGCCTGCCGTCAGGACTCCGAACATCATGCCCTCAACTCCGTATTTTTCCCGCACAATCAGAAGCGGAGCAGTATATGCAAAGGAAGTGCACAAAAATATGGGCATTTTCTTTTTGGTGATAAAGAGATAGAAAAGTGTTCCGGCACCGCTGCAGAACATCGTGGCGGAAGGATTGATTCCGATGATCAGCGGCGCTACCACAAGGCCGCCGAGCATGGAAAATAAATGTTGAAAACTGAGGGACACCCATCTTTTAAAAGGAAGGCGCCCTTCTGTACCGATCAATTCGTCCATGATTTACCTCCGTAAATGCTGTTGATGCCTGGAGTATAGCAGTGGCACAAGACTGTGTCAATAAATTAACAAAGTTAAGGGGAATCGAATTTTACACATAAAACAGACTCGTCTGCGAAAACAGGGATGCTAATAATTAACTAAAATACTGTGTTGTAAATTACTTAAAAGTATCCTATAATTAAGCTAATTTAAGGAGAAGGGGATACGGATGTGAGTAAAAAAGGAATTAAGATGAAGGATATCGCCAATATGCTTGGGGTCAGCACGGTGACGGTGTCTAAGGCGCTGGCCGATAAAGACGGTGTCAGCGAGGAACTGAAAAAGAAGATCAAGGAGACGGCCAGGGAACTGGGATACCGAAACAGGGACACCATGCGCAGCGGAAGCGCGACGAACACGGTTGGTATCCTGGTGGCCGACCATTTTGTGGCTTCGGGGCAGTCCTTTTACTGGGATATCTATCAGAGCATTGTCAAATCTCTGCGGCAGAGGGGCTACTATGCCATGCTGGAGATGATTTCCGTGAAGGACGAGCAGGAGGGCAATATTCCGGCCTTTGTAAGAGAGGAGAAGGTAGACATTATCTTTGTCCTGGGATGGCTGGGGCGGACGTATCTGCGCGCCCTTGACGCCGCGGGGCTGCCTCTTTTGTATGTGGACTTTTACAGCAAGGCCAACAGAGCCACGGCGGTGATTGCGGACATGCTGTACGATACGTACCAGATGACAGAGTATTTATACAGCATCGGACACCGCAGGATTGGATTTGTGGGAAGCATCCATGCGACCAGCGATATTGAGGACCGGTATCTGGGATATTATAAATCCGTGATTCGGAGGCGTCTTCCCTATCAGGAGGACTGGGTGCTTGAGGATCGGGACGAGGTCTCCGGTACCGTGCCGAAACGAGTCTTCCAACTCCCGGAGAATATGCCCACGGCCTTTGTCTGCAACAATGATGAGACCGCATACTATTTTATCCATTACCTGGAGTCTAAGGGATTTCGTGTCCCCGAGGATGTCTCTGTGACAGGTTTTTACGACAACAAATTTGCCACAGCAGGAACTCCAGCCATAACCACGATCCGCGTGGACGCCCGCCGAATCGCGGAGAGCGCGGTGAATGCCGGTCTCCGGCTGATGTGGGGGTCGGAAAGCCTTCCTGATATGGTGCTGGTCCGGGGAGAGATGGTGATGAGGGATTCTGTTCAGAGTCTGGAAACCGGGGAAGGTAATTAATTACTTAATGAACCGATAGAAATTTACTTATTTAGCTTCCCCATTTGGTATTTGAAGAGAAAATTAGGAGACGGGCTTACAAAAATTTTTATTTTTCGTCATAATGCACAAGGAAAAGAATGGCTTTTAGGGCAAAACAGAGCAGCCGCGGCGTGAATCATCTGCCGCGGCTGCTTCCTGTATTACAGCGGTGCTTCTAATATTCCTTCATATACTCCCCATGCGCTGCGATCAGCTCATCGCACATGGCGATAATGTCCGGGATATTCAACTCGGCGGCGGTATGAGGATCCATCATGGCCGCCTGGTAAATGGTGCGGCGGTCTCTGTTTCTGGCCGCTTCGATGGTGAGAAGCTGGACGGAAATATTGCTGGAGTTCATGGCGGCCAGCTGCGTGGGGAGAGCGCCTACGTGGCATGGCGTGATTCCGCTGCCGTCCACGAGACAGGGAACTTCCACACAGGCGTCGGCCGGGAGGTTGTCGATCAGGCCGTGGTTGAGCACATTTCCTCCGATCTTATACGGTTTATTGGTGACGATTGCTTCCATAATATAGGAAGCGTATTCCAGGGAACGGGTGTGCGTGATGGCGCCATCCTTCAGGATGCTTTCCTTTTCCTGATTCCATCCTTCGATCTGTTTGATGCAGCGGCGCGGATACTCGTCTAACGGAATCTGATAGTCCTCTATCATGTCCGGATACTTACTTTTGATGAACAGGGGATTGTATTCGGCGTTGTGTTCGCTGGATTCGGTGCAGTAGTAGCCGAGATGGCGGATATACTCGAAGCGCACCATGTCTTTGTGCTTCTCCTCCCGGTTTTTCTGATCAGCGAGGCGGCGGATCTCGGGATAGAGGTCATGGCCGTCTTTGTCGTGAAGCTTTAAGAGCCATGCCATGTGGTTGATTCCCGCGATCAGCTCTGTGCGGCCCTCCAGCTTATCTTCCATACCCAGCTCCGTTAAAAGCGCCTTTGAGCACGTCTGAACGCTGTGGCATAATCCGATGGTCTTCACTTTCGTATAGCGCTGCATATATCCGGTCAGCATGGCCATGGGATTGGTATAATTCAGGAAATAAGCGTCAGGGCAGACTTCCTCCATATCGCGTGCGAAATCTTCCAGCACAGGGATGGTGCGCAGCGCCCGCATGATTCCGCCGATTCCCAGTGTGTCGGCGATGGTCTGGTTCAAGCCGTATTTTTTCGGAATCTCGAAATCTGTGATGGTACAGGGATCGTAGCCGCCGACCTGGATGGCATTTACGACGAAGTCAGCGTCACGAAGCGCGTCTTTCCGGTTCGGCACGCCTAAATAGGTGTGGATGGAGGCGCGGCCTTCGTTGACATTTTTGTTGATTGCGGACAGGATGACGTAAGAGTCATTCAAACGATCCCCGTCAATGTCGTACAGCGCGATCTCTGCGTCGCACAGAGCCGGGGTGCACATGCAGTCACCCAGGACGTTTCTTGCAAATACGGTGCTGCCGGCGCCCATAAATGTAATTTTTACCATGATGATTCTCCTCTTTTTCTTCATTTTTCTGTTGTGCTGCTTATGAAGAAAGTATATAATGAGACGGGAAAACAAGATAGAAAAATTGTTTCCGATTTATTGTCATTTTGTTGCATCCGGAAGGGGAGAGGGAGAGAAGCGTGAAGGTATACTATTGCGGCAGGGAGGACTGTGAGAAGGGGCATTTCTTCGGACCGGCGGTGAGGTCCCATCAGCTGATTCATTTCGTCCTGAAGGGAAAGGGGATTTACAGGACGGAATATGGAGAGTATGAGATAAAGGAAGGGGAAGCATTTTTAATCAGGCCGGGAGAGGTGACGTATTACCGGGCGGACCTGGAGGAACCGTGGAGTTACGCGTGGATTGCATTTGACGGTGACGAGGCGGAAGCTCTGCTGGAACGGTACTATCCGGACCGCCGCCTGCCCGTATGTGCCATGGGGGAGACCGCCGCTGTCTCCGGCTGGTTTGAGGGGCTGCTTGGCTCCTTTGGAAGCGCGGAGGAAAACCGGGAGAGGGTTCTGGGATACTTCTATTTAATTATGGCCTGCCTTTTAAGGACGGGAAAGGGAGGTGTCCCGGTGGATGAGGAAGGCTATTTTAAGAGGGCCGTCGCGTTTATACGCCATAATTACAGTTATCCGATCCAGGTAAGCGAGATTGCCGATTACGTAGGGATCGACCGTACGTATCTCTACCGTATCTTTATGCATCAGGCGGGAGTGTCTCCGAAGCAGTATTTGAGCCGGTACCGTTTAGAGGAAGCGAAGGTGATGCTGGTGCAGACGGAATACCGGATCACCGAGATCGCCTACTCCTGCGGGTATCACGATTCCTCCTCCTTTTGCAGACATTTTCAAAAGGAAACGAAAACCGCGCCGGCCCGGTACCGCCGTCTGAACGCTTATAAAAAATAGAAAAGAAGGCGGAAATCAGCGGAAAAAATCATTGACAACAGAGGACAGCTTATGATAAACTAAATCGGTATGAAAACGCGCCAATGCTCAGCGCTTTGGAAACTCCAACCAGCGCCTGGTATTTGGTGAGACTGAAAATTAAGGAGGAAATCATCATGATTTCAAAGGAAAAGAAAGCAGCAATTATCGAACAGTACGGCAGAAAGGCCGGCGACACAGGTTCACCGGAAGTACAGATCGCAATCTTAACAGAGAGAATCACAGAATTAACCGATCACCTTCAGAAGAACCCGAAAGACCATCACTCCAGAAGAGGACTTTTAATGATGGTTGGACAGAGAAGAGGACTTCTTGACTACTTAAAGAAGACTGACTTAGACGGCTACCGTGCATTAATCGAGAAGTTAGGAATCAGAAAATAAAACCATTTAGGGTGGAGAAACTTCTCCACCCTATCTGTCTATTATCAGAGAAATGAAACGTGCGTATTAAAAGCGGAGGGAAAATCCGAGACCGCTGATGTACGCGTAATAAGCAGCATCGCTTCTTATTGCGCGCAGATCAGTAGTTTCGGCCCTCCTCTGCTTATAATATATATTAATTATAATCAAAAGGAGATTCAAACATGTTCAAGAGTTACAGCATGGAACTTGCCGGCCGTACCTTAACGGTAGAGGTTGGAAGAGTTGCAAAGCAGGCCAGCGGCGCTGCATTTATGCATTACGGAGATACTGTTGTATTATCGACTGCGACAGCATCTGACAAGCCAAGAGAGGGTATCGATTTCTTCCCGTTAAGTGTAGAGTACGAAGAGAAATTATACGCAGTAGGTAAGATTCCTGGCGGTTTCAATAAGAGAGAGGGAAAGGCTTCTGAGAATTCCGTTCTGACTTCCCGTGTTATCGATCGTCCGATGAGACCGTTATTCCCGAAGGATTACCGCAACGACGTGACTCTGGACAACATCGTTATGTCCGTAGACCAGGACTGCAGCCCTGAGCTTACCGCTATGTTAGGCTCCGCGATTGCAACCTGTATATCCGATATCCCGTTTGACGGTCCATGTGCGACGACCCAGATCGGTATGGTTGACGGTGAACTGGTTGTGAACCCGACTCAGGCGCAGAAACAGGCGTCCGATATGGCGCTCACAGTCGCTTCTACCAGAGAAAAAGTAATCATGATCGAAGCAGGAGCCAATGAGGTTCCGGAAGATATCATGATCGAAGCTATATTTAAGGCTCATTCCGTAAACCAGGAAGTGATCAAATTTATCGACACCATCGTGGCGGAGTGCGGAAAACCGAAGCATACCTACATCAGCTGTGCGGTTCCGGAAGAGTTATTCGCAGCCATCCGGGAGATCGTTCCGCAGGAAGAGATGGAAGTAGCGGTCTTTACAGATGACAAGCAGACAAGAGAAGAGAATATCAGAAATATTACCGCTAAATTGGAAGAAGCATTTGCTGATAAGGAAGAATGGCTGGCAGTATTGGGAGAGGCCATCTATCAGTATCAGAAGAAGACTGTCCGTAAGATGATCTTAAAAGACCACAAGCGTCCGGATGGCCGTGCTGTCGATCAGATCCGTCCTCTGGCGGCTGAGATCGATATGCTCCCGAGAGTACACGGTTCCGCCATGTTTACACGTGGACAGACTCAGATTTTAAATATCTGTACACTCGCTCCGTTATCCGAGAGCCAGAGATTAGACGGCATCGACGATATGGAGACATCCAAGAGATATATGCACCATTACAATTTCCCGTCATTCTCCGTAGGCGAGACAAAGCCATCCAGAGGACCGGGACGCCGTGAGATCGGCCATGGCGCGCTGGCAGAGAGAGCCCTTGTTCCGGTGCTTCCATCAGAAGAAGAGTTCCCATATGCAATCCGTACCGTATCCGAGACCATGGAATCCAATGGTTCCACCTCTCAGGCGAGCATCTGTTCCTCCTCCATGTCCTTAATGGCGGCTGGTGTTCCGATCAAATCCGCGGTAGCAGGTATTTCCTGCGGCCTGGTGACCGGCGATACTGATGATGACTATATCGTATTAACCGATATCCAGGGTCTGGAAGATTTCTTCGGCGACATGGATTTCAAGGTTGGCGGTACTCACAAGGGTATTACCGCGATTCAGATGGATATCAAGATTCACGGCCTGACAAGACCGATCATCGAAGAGGCCATCAGAAGAACGAGAGAAGCAAGAATCTACATCCTCGACGAGGTAATGGCAAAGGCAATCGCAGAGCCGCGTACAGAGGTTGGCAAGTACGCTCCGAAGATCGAGCAGATCACCATCGATCCTCAGAAGATTGGCGATGTTGTGGGCAAGCAGGGTAAGGTAATCAATAAGATTATCGAGGAGACCGGCGTTAAGATCGACATTTCCGACGACGGAAGCGTATCCGTATGCGGAACCGATAAGGAGATGATTGCACGCGCTATTGAGATTATCAAGAGCATCGTGACAGACATCGAAGCGGGCGCCATCATGAAGGGCAAGGTTGTCAGAATTATGAACTTCGGCGCATTTGTGGAGCTGGCACCGAACAAGGATGGTATGGTTCACATCTCCAAATTATCCGACAAGCGCGTAGAGAAAGTGGAAGACGCGGTAAATATCGGCGATGAAGTGACTGTAAGGGTTATGGAAGTCGATAAGATGGGAAGAATTAACTTAAGCATGAAGCCAGGCGATATGGATCCCAACGTGGATGTATCGACTCTGGACAGCGGCAGAAGAGATTCTGACAGAAGAGACTCCGGAAGAAGAGATTCCGGCAGACGCGACGGCGGCAGAAGAGATTCTGACAGACGTGATTCTGATCGTAGAGATTCTGACAGAAGAGATTCCGACAGAAGAAATTCCTAAAAATCTGACAGGCGGCAGAAACGGAGAATATCCGGTTTTGCTGCCTGTTTTTTCAGAGAGGTATATAAAAAATGAGGGAAATCTATTATAATGGAGTTATCTATACGGGAACCGGGAGAGACGCAGAGGCGATGGCCGTTGAGGACGGACGGATTGCCGGCGTGGGGAACCTTACTGATCTGGAGACTTGTTCCGATGCGGTGTACCATAATCTGGACGGCCATTTTGTCGTTCCGGGATTTAACGATTCCCATATGCATCTGCTGAATTACGGCCACACGCTGAAGCTTGTGGATCTGACGGAGGCGACCTCGTCCCTGGAAGCGATGTGCTCCGCCCTTTCCCATTTCATTTCAAAGGAAAAGCCTGCACCGGGTACATGGGTAGTAGGGCGGGGCTGGAATCACGATTACTTTCAGGATGAGAAACGTTTTCCCAACCGGTACGATTTGGACCGGGTGTCCACGGAGCATCCCATTCTGGTGATCCGCGCCTGCGGCCACATTGCCTGTGCCAATACGAAGGCAATGGAGGCGGCAGGGATTACGAGGATGACAGCGCAGCCGGAAGGCGGCTGTTTCGACATGGATGAAGATGGAGAACCTGTCGGAATTTTCCGGGAATTCGGCGTGGATCTGATCCATGGGAGCATCCCGAAGCCGACGAAGAAGGAGCTGAAACAGTATCTCCGTCTGGCCATGAGGGATTTGAACAGCCGCGGCGTCACTTCGAGCCAGACCGATGATCTGGCGGCATTTCCCGGCGTACCCTTTGAGACGGTGCTGGAGGCGTATCGGGAACTGGAACGGGAGGGCGCGATGACGGTACGGGTCTACGAACAGTGCCTGCTTCCGACCATGAAGCAGCTGGAGGATTTTCTGGCCCGCGGCTACCGCACGGGCCAGGGAAGCGCATATTTTAAAATCGGGCCGCTGAAGCTTCTGTCGGACGGATCCCTGGGGGCCAGAACTGCTTTTCTCAGTCAGCCTTACGAGGATGGGGAGAACCCGGATGAGAGAGGGATCGCCATCTACAGCCAGGAAGAGCTGGAGAAGCTGATCACCCTGGCCGATGGGGCGGGGATGCAGATCGCCGTACACGCCATCGGAGACGGCGCCATGGAGATGGCAGTGAGGGCGTATGAACGGGCTATGGAAGCCAATCCGGACCGCACGGACAGGCGGCACGGAATTGTACACTGCCAGATTACGACGGGCAGGCTTCTGGAGGCATTTCGAAGGTTAAAGCTGCACGCCTATATTCAGTCCATTTTTCTCGATTACGACAATCATATCGTGGAGGCCCGGATCGGAGCAGAGCGGGCTGGAGAGACGTATCAGTTTAAGACGCTGCTATCCATGGGAGTCTCAGTCTCTAACGGGTCAGACTGCCCGGTGGAGAGGCCGGATGTCATGGCGGGAATTCAGTGCGCGGTGACCCGCACCACACTGGATGGGACGAAGACATTTCTGAAGGAGCAGGCGCTTACGGTGGAAGAGGCAATATCCACTTATACCGCCATGGGTGCGGAGGCCAGTTTTGAGGAACAGGAAAAGGGGACGCTGTCAGTGGGAAAGCTGGCGGACTTTGCCGTGTTGGAACGGGACATCAGGGCGTGCGCACCCGACAGAATAAAGGACACGGCCGTGCTGGAAACGTATGTGGGCGGTGTCTGTGTATACAAAAAAGAGAAGAGCTGAGAGGCGGAGAGGGGAAGAACGATGAAGTTTACAGTAGAAAATCCGGATGAGAAACGGAGTCCCTATACGGGAATGACAAGAGAACACTGGATTGGTATCAGCCATTTTTTCCTGGAAGGAATTTTTGAGCATGTGGAGAAGCTGGAGGATCCGATCGTGGTTTTGCGCCATGAGACAAAGGTCAGCTATCCGCAGCCGGACGGGCCGAAATGGAGAATTGCGGCGGAACGGTTCGAGGGACTTGCCAGGAGCTTTTTGATCGCTGCTCCGCTGCTTCATAACGAGCCGGAGGCAGCGGCGGGAGGCTACTCTCTGAAGGAGTATTACTCGAAACAGATTCTTCTCTCCGTCACACCCGGAACGCCCAATTATCTGCTTCGGGTGGAGGAGATATTTCCGGAGGCGCAGGAGGGGGAGATGGCGTTCCAGCACACATGTGAGTGCGCATCCCTGGTGATCGGCCTGTCCATATGCCGGGAAGTAATCTGGGAGAATTATACGAAGGCAGAGAAGAACCGCATTGCGGATTACCTGTCGAATTTCGGCCACTCGTATACGGGCCACCACAACTGGCGTCTGTTCAACATGCTGATTCTGGCCTTTCTGGACAGGGAGGGATACCCGATCGATCATGGGATGATGCGGGATCACGCGGCTGCCATTCTCTCCTATTACGCGGGGGACGGCTGGTACCGCGACGGCCATTTATTTGATTATTACTGTCCTTGGGCCTTTCACGTGTACGGACCGCTGTGGAACCAGTGGTACGGCTATGAAAAGGAGCCGTACATAGCGGCGAAGATTGAGGAATATTCCAACCGCCTGGTGGAGACCTTCCATCGCATGTTCGATGAGGAGGGGCATGTGACCATGTGGGGGAGAAGCGGCATCTACAGAAGTGCGGCATCGGCCCCGCTGGCGGCCAATTTCCTCCTGAGGAATCCGGCTGCGGAACCGGGGCTGGCCAGAAGGATCGCCTCAGGCGCCGTGCTGCAGTTTGCTTCCAGGGAGGAGTGTTTCTATGAGGGCGTACCATGCCTCGGCTTCTACGGGCCGTTCCAGCCATTGATTCAGACTTACAGCTGCGCAGCCAGCCCCTTCTGGATCGCCAATGCGTTCGTCTGCCTGGCACTTCCGGAGGACCATCCGTTCTGGACCGATACGGAGACAAACGGAGTCTGGGAGGAGATGAAGGACAGAGAAGTGAGGACCACGGTGCTGGACGGTCCGGGAATCGTGGTGGACAACCACAAGGACACCGGAATTACGGAATTCAGGACGGCGAAGGTCCTGATGAAGAAAGAGAATCCGTCCCTCAATACGTATTCCCGACTGTCCTTTAACAGCCAGTTTTTATGGGAAGACTTTGATTTCAAGGGAATCGAGGCCATGCAGTACAGCGTGACCTACGACGGCAGGGTGAAGAGCCTGATCCCGAATATCCTGATGTACGGCGGTGTGAAGGATGGAGTGCTCTACCGGAAAGAATATTTTGAATTCGAATTTACCTTCCAGAACAAGGCGTCGATCGATCTGGCCGATTTTCCGGTGGCGGACGGCATCGTGCGCGTGGACAGGACCAGGATCCCGGATAAGCCGTATACCCTGACACTGGGCTCTTATGGAATGCCGGATGTGGACCGTTCGGGCGTCGATGTGAGAATCCGCACGGATCAGAAGACGGGGGCCAAGGCCATTCTTCTGAAGTCCTCGGAAGGGCAGATGGCGATGGTCATCTATGGCGGATTCGATGACATTGAAATCATGTCGAGACAGGGCGTAAGCGCCGTGACGAAACAGAGCTGCATCATGTATGGCGTCAGCCGCAGGAAGAGATACTATGAATATCTTCCGTATGCGATGATCAGCGTAATTCTGACAAAGAAGAGCCAGGAAGAATGGCGGGATGAAGACCTCTTCCCAATCCGCAGCATCACCTATACCGATAAAGAGAATTGCGGGGCTTACGGTCCTGTTGTTCTGGAGATGAAGGATGGAAGGACGGTTACGGTCGATTATGAGGGACTGGAAGGGCGGCTCCATATATAATCAGATTGGCAGGAATTTTGTAGGGCGTGCAGATGTAAGGGCTCTAAATGTGGATTGAAATAAACAGGCCCTGGTGTGGATAAATAATTCCCTTTGGAAGGGAAATGGAAACGGAGACGGCAAATGGATGTAATGATCAGAAACGAGAGACCCGGGGATTACCGCGAGACAGAGGAAGTGACGAGAGAGGCGTTCTGGAACGTCCACGAGCCGGGATGCTGTGAGCATTATCTGGCACATCTTATGAGGGAGAGGCCGGAATTTATCCGGGAGCTGGATTTCGTGGCAGTGCGGGACGGGCGGATTGTCGGAAATATCATGTATGCCCGCACGGAGATTCAGTGTGACGATGGAACGACTCATCCGGCAGTGACCTTTGGGCCGATCAGCGTCCTGCCGGCTTATCAGGGGCAGGGGATCGGAAAACGGCTCATTGAAACCTCGAAGAAGCTGGCGGCAGACATGGGAGCTGACGTTATTATTATCTACGGAGACCCGGATTACTATTCAAAGACCGGTTTTGTGCCTGCGGAAACGTACGGCGTCAGAAACGGGGAGAATCAGTGTGCGGCGGCGCTTCTGGCCTGTTTGCTGAAACCGGAGGCCGCGGCATCGATAAAAGGCCGATATTCGGAAGGACCGGCCTACGAGCTTCCGCCGGTGACAGATCCGGCGTTCCTGGAATTTGAGGAGACATTTCCTCCCAAAATCAAGGGGAAAGCACCGTCCCAGGAGCGTTTCGCAGAGCTGGTGAACAGCACGGTTCCATGGGAAGAAAGGGAAAAGGGGCGGGATTAAGAATCTGTGAAGATTGCCTCAGATGAGAAAAAATGTCAAATATGCCTTGACACCCCTTACGAAAACGGATATACTACTAATCACAAATCGAATACGAAACATCTGCTGAATCAGATTCATTAAGAGGGAGTAGTTTTAGTGCATCATCAACATCCTGGCTGTGAAAACAGTCTGGTGATGCATACCAACAGTTGGTTACCAGACTTTTAATGTATTTATTTTGAGAAATGGGTTATTTCTTAATAATAGGTACATTAAAAGTCTTTTTTTGTAATAGAAAAGTGCTTCTATCACATAAAAACCCTCTGGGCAGGATGTGCACTCTTCGCTAAGGAAATATGGTTGCTGAAGCAGCCTCGCTCTGGCGCGAGAGGCTGGTGAACCGGACGTTTTGTGGATTCTGCTTATGTCTGATGCAGAGCCGTTTTTTTGGAAACGGCAGAATGGAGGAAAATTTGAAGGATTGGTATCAGAAAGACGAACAGGAAATATTAAAGGAACTGCATGTGACGAAGGAGGGGCTTACGGCCGGTCAGGCGGAAACGCTTCTCCTCGAAAAGGGCGAAAATGTGTTAATGGAAGGAAAGAAGAAGAGCGTGCTTGCAGTATTTGCGGAGCAGTTCTGTGATCTTCTGGTGGTGATCCTGATTGCGGCGGCCGTCATTTCCATGTTTTCGGGAAATGTGGAGAGCACCATCGTCATCGTGGCGGTTATTATTTTGAATGCGGTCTTAGGAACCGTACAGCATGAAAAAGCGAAGAAGTCACTGGAGAGCTTAAAGAGCCTTTCATCACCCAATGCAAAGGTGATCCGCGGCGGACAGAAGATTGAGGTCCCATCTGCCAAGGTGGTTCCCGGCGACATTCTCCTCCTGGAAGCGGGAGACATGGTGGTGGCCGATGGAAGAATCTTAAACAACTATTCGCTTCAGGTCAATGAGAGCTCCCTGACAGGAGAATCGACCAACGTGGATAAGGAGGAAGGGACGATCGACAGCGAGATGGCGCTGGCGGACCGGACCAATATGGTATATTCCGGAAGCCTTGTCACTTACGGAAGGGCCATGGTGGTGGTGACCGGAACGGGAATGGATACGGAGATCGGTAAGATCGCCAGTCTGATGAACGCGACAAAGGAGAAGAAGACACCTCTTCAGGTGAGTCTGGACCAGTTCTCAGGACGTCTGGCGGCGGTGATCATGGTCATCTGTGCCATTGTATTCGCCTTAAGCTTATACCGGAAAATGCCGGTTCTCGACTCTCTGATGTTTGCCGTGGCGCTGGCCGTGGCGGCGATTCCGGAGGCACTCAGCTCCATCGTAACCATCGTGCAGGCCATGGGAACGCAGAAGATGGCAAAGGAAAACGCCATCATCAAGGAGCTGAAGGCGGTAGAGAGTCTGGGGTGCGTCTCTGTTATCTGCTCCGATAAGACAGGAACCCTGACCCAGAATAAGATGACGGTCCAGGAGATTTACATTGACGGAAATACGTTCCGTCCGGAAGAACTGGATCTGCACGAACAGCTTCACCGTTATATCTTATACGACTCGATTCTGACCAATGATTCCACCCTCGTTGACGGTAAGGGAATCGGAGATCCCACCGAGTACGCCCTTCTGGAAATGGCCAGAAAAGTAAGTGTCAATGACGATGTCCTGCGGACGATGATGCTCCGTCTGGAAGAGATTCCCTTTGATTCAGACCGAAAGCTGATGAGTACCAAATATGAACTGCACGGTGTGCCTACTATTTTGACGAAGGGCGCTGTCGATGTCCTTTTAGACCGGACAACCCATATCCGTACCGCCGAAGGAATCCGGGACTTTACGGAGGCAGACCGTGAGGAGATCAACCGCCAGAATATGGAATTCTCCCAGAATGGTCTGCGTGTGCTGGCATTTGCCTATAAAGAGGTGGAAGACGACCACGTTCTCTCCTTAAAAACGGAGAACGGCTTTACCTTCCTCGGACTGGTAGCCATGGTAGATCCGCCGAGGGAGGAATCGAAAGAGGCCGTGTCCGATGCCAAACGGGCCGGAATTCGCCCGGTTATGATCACTGGTGACCATAAGATCACGGCGACGGCCATTGCGAAGCAGATCGGTATCTTTGAAGAAGGCGATCTGGCGGTTACAGGAACGGAACTGGACGCCATGAGCGATCAGGAGCTGGATGGGAAGATTACGAAGATATCCGTTTACGCCAGGGTGTCTCCGGAAAATAAGATCCGGATTGTCGATGCATGGCAGAGACGAGGCAATATCGTATCCATGACGGGAGACGGCGTCAATGACGCGCCGGCCCTTAAGAAAGCAGACATCGGCGTAGCCATGGGAATTACGGGAACCGAGGTGTCCAAGGATGCGGCTTCCATGATTCTGGCGGACGATAATTTCGCAACCATCATCAAGGCTGTGGCCAACGGCCGTAACGTATACCGGAATATCAAAAATGCAATCCAGTTTTTATTATCAGGCAATATGGCGGGGATCCTGTCGGTACTGTACACGTCCATCATGGCGCTTCCCGTTCCGTTTGCACCAGTACATCTGCTGTTTATCAACCTTCTGACGGACTCGCTTCCGGCCATCGCAATCGGTATGGAGCCGGCGGAAAAGGATTTGCTGTCTCAGAAACCGAGAAATCCGAAAGAGGGAATATTGACAAAGGAATTCATGATGAAGCTGATCCTTCAGGGCGGCCTGATCGCTGTCTGTACCATGACAGCCTTCCATCTGGGACTGAACCAGGGCGGCGCCGCGGTCGCCAGCACCATGGCGTTCTGTACGCTGACACTGGCGCGTCTGTTCCATGGATTTAACTGCCGAAGCAGCCATTCGATCTTCCGAATTGGATTTTCGGGAAACTGGTACAGTCTGGGGGCATTTCTGGCGGGTGTCGTACTCCTGAGCCTGGTGATGTTTGTACCGTTCCTGGAAAGACTGTTTTCCGTCGCTCCTCTGACCGGCAGCCAGATCGGACTGGTCTATCTGCTGGCGGTAATACCGACTGTGGTGATACAGCTTACGAAGATAGTCAGAGAACAGAGACTAAATAACGCTTTTCACCAATAAAATAGTATGATAAAATAATCCGGTACCGAAATTACGTAATATGGGAAGGAAACGACATGACAGGACAATTATTACACAAGTTCAGAAATCACGGACCTTTGTCAAGACGGACGAAGTTTCTGATTCTTGCCCTGGTGCCGGTTTATTTTATGGCTGCGGGGCTGTTTCTCCAGCCGTTAAATGAAGTATTAAAGGGAATTATTACGATTATCAGGGAACCGGATTTCCTGATTACGGATTATATTGCGATCGGAGGAATTGGGGCCGCGTTTATCAATGCCGGTGTGCTGGCTCTGATTTCCATTGCCATTGTCTATTATCTGGGGATGGAGATGAGCGGCCACACGATTACCTCCTGCTTTCTAATGTTTGGTTTTTCTCTGTTCGGAAAGAATATCTTAAATATCTGGTCGATCATGATGGGCGTCTGTCTTTATGCCTTTTATCATAAGACCTCAGTTACGCGGTACATCTATGTTGGTTTCTATGGAACCAGCCTGTCACCGATTATCACCCAGCTTATGACGGTGGGACATCTGCCGCTGGCCGTAAGGCTGCCGTTCAGTATACTTGTGGGGATGATCATCGGGTTCGTACTGCCGCCGCTTTCCACACATACTCATTACTCCCATAAGGGCTACTCCCTTTATAATGTGGGCTTTGCATCGGGAATTATAGCGACGGTTATCGTCTCTCTGATGAGATCCTTTGGGCTTCAGACGGAGGCTCGTCTGATCTGGTCCACGGGAAATGACGTGCTTTTTGCCAGACTGCTTCTCGGGCTGTTCGGCGGTATGATCCTGTTTTCCTGCCTCATCGCGGAGTCGGTCTGGAAGCGGTATATGGAAATCTGGAAGACGTATGGCTTAAGCGGCACCGATTACGTGAAAAGTGAGGGCTTTGCGCCGACGCTGTTTAACATGGGCGTCAATGGAATCGCTTCCACGCTGATTGTGCTGCTGGTTGGGGGAGATTTGAACGGTCCGACTATCGGAGGTATCTTTACCATTGTCGGATTCAGTGCCACGGGAAAGCATCTGAGGAACATACTTCCGGTTATGGCCGGAGTGATTCTGGGAAGCTTGGTGAAGACGTGGAATATCTCCGATCCCAGCGCCATGCTGGCCCTTTTACTCTCCACGACGCTGGCACCGATCGCCGGTGAGTTCGGCGTGGTAGCGGGTGTGCTGGCCGGATTCCTGCACGCATCTGTGGCGCTGAACGTGGGAATCGTCTACGGAGGAATGAATCTTTATAACAATGGATTTGCCGGCGGTATTATCGCCATGTTCCTGGTGCCGGTGATTCAGTCGGTTCGGGACAGAAGAGCGAGAGCGCGCACACATGATTCCCTGTAAAAAAGTCGAAAACTGCTGAAAATTATTTTTGCAGTTTTCGACTTTTTATATGGGTATTATTGTGAGGGAAAACTGGTTTTTTATGCGGGGAAAACCTGCGTACAGTTTTCCAGGTCCTCTGTTTCATTTTCGGAAATATATAGTTCTGCTGACAGGGATAAGTCGTTTCCTAAAAATTTTTCTTCACGGAACAGCCTGTCGATGACAGGCCAGCTCTGGGCGGCGTTCTCCGTCTCGAGCCATATTCCCAGCAGCGGTCCGGCGCCTTCGCAGTCAATATAATCGTAACCGTTATCACGTATGGCGCCTTCTGTGATCTCGCTGACGCGGTCTGGTATGAGATAGCGTAAGTCCAGATCGGGATTTGTCAGTTTACCCGGGTTTAATACTATGATGATAGTCTGCATATCGTTTTCTCCTTATGGTTTGATTTTTTGATTGTTTTTTGAGGGGAAGACTGGAATATGGGGGGAGGCATAAAGGGTGAAACTTAAAGCATAAAACTTAAAGCCATTCCAGATAACTGTTATCTTTAAATGGGCGTTTCCAATCAACGGGATTCTGCTGGGCCTGCAATAGCAAATCTTTTTTCTTTTTTAGGATTGTTTTATCAAATTTAGAGAGGTAAAATGCCGCTCCTATTTGTGATTCGGAACCATCGTACTCCTCATTCAACAGGAAGTCAAAGAGTAATTCCGCCAAGGCCTCATCATTTTGGTAAGAGCTGAAAAAGTCATTAAGCGGCTGCTTAAAATTTTTATAACAGCTGGATACCAGATATTCATACAAGAGTTCCTGATCCCATTTTCCGTCTTTAACAGGATTAAATTTTTTAACTCAGACCAGTTTTGGTAATACATATTTTTCATCTCCATTCAGGGGAATTTGCCGCATTAGGAATCGGGTGAGATCGCTTTTTCATACTGAACATTTTCCATATACTCTTCGATCGTTTCAACATCAAACCACATTCCGGCCTTATCCATCTCGAAAAGCTTTTCATACCCATATAATTGAATTAGAAAGTCCCAGCCTTCTTTGGTGATCAGGCCTTCTAAAATACCGCAGTAGCCGAATAACTCGATAACTTTATCCGGCTGTTCGAGATCGGCTGCTGTGTATTCGGTTCCTTTGGGCGGCGGATAAATATATAAGCCTAACATGTTTGGTACCCCCTTAATTTCTGTTGCGATATGGCAGTTCTGGCTGTATTTGGCAAGGGATTCTTTTGGGGCAGGATCGGAGGAATGTGAGCCGGGAACTTATGAGTCAGGGAAGCGAATTCGGAGTGTTCCTAATTAGAGTGTCCCGCCCCAGAGTGTTCCGAATCTGAGTGTTCCGAATCCGAATGCTCCGAACCTGTGTGCTCCGAATCCGAGTGCTCCGAACCTGTGTGCTCCGAATCCGAATGCTCCGAACCTGTGTGCTCCGAACCTGTGTGCTCCGATTCCGAATGCCTCGAATCCGCGTGTTCAGACCCGGAATATTTCGATCCGGACCCCGCCTTCCCGGATCCCTCGTAATCCGTTTGGTGCCGGCTTTCACAGTTGGAAATATGTTCCTTGATTTCATCGATAGAGCAATGGCTGTACTGGGTAATATCGGTTTCAGGTGCCGCCTCCTCCAGTTTCTGCAGGTAAATATATTTGCCTGCCGTCACTCCGCAGGAATGGGCGGCTTCCACCTCCTCAGAGGTCACAGCCCGGTATTCCGTATTTCCGTCTGGGCGCAGTGTGGTCACGGTAGTATCTGCCGTCTCTCGGATTTCCTCCAGGAGCCGGGATTGTCTGGCCTCATTGGCTGAGTAGACGGTGACTACCACGTTCTTATTTCCGGACAGATACGGTTCTCCGCTTTCGGATTGCAGCAATTCTTTTACCGCTTCCCCACACTCCATGCCGGTCAGCCGGACGCCCGAGAGCAGAGCTTCCCCATCTTCGTTGAGAGCCGAGGAAGAGGTTACACGGTCCAGGCGGTTGACGGTCAGTTCAATGGAAGGATTGACATCCACACTGATTAAAGCCGCCTGTGCATAATAATAGTGGTAACCGCCTCCGGTTACTACGAAGCACAGGCAGGCGGCGATGGCAGCGGCGGCTGTGAGAAAACGGCGGGATCGCTGTTTCGTCTTTACAGGGACGATATCCCCCTTTTTCCAGCCTTCTTTTGCCGGGAGTGAGACGAAATCTCCGCCATTTTTCATTAAGACAGCTTCTTTTCCTGTTATTTCAATGATAATTCCCATCTTCAATCGGTATCACCTCCCTGTATTGTGGAAGAAATGCTCTGATTCCGGGATAATCTCCGGATAAGAGGATGATCAGAGTTACAATGTATTTCCGGTGCTTTTCTATAGTTTTTGGAGAAATAAAGAGAGCCGAGGCAAGCTGTGCCTGCGGGAGCTTTTTCTGTTCAAAAAACATGGCGTGAAATTCCGGATTTAAAAGTACGGCCGCAGCTAACTGGCGGCACGTGGCTTTTGCACGCGCCTGTTTGGGGCAAATACGAGGCAGATCTTTCCAGACGACGCCGTATACACCGATTGCCTCAGAAAGGCGGTCAATCTCCTCGCAGAGGGAGAGACGTTCCTGTTCCCTGTCGTAGGCCTCTAAGGAGGCTTTCCCTGCCGCGGCTTCCAGCTCGGCCGCATCGAAACCAGACGGCTGAATACTCTTTAAATACCGGTTCTGCCTGCGGATCTCATCATTGATCCGGTTATGAAAGCAGACCGAGAAAAATGAAATAAAGCTGCCCCTGTTCTCCGTGTACTGGCGGACGCAGCTGACAAAAGTCAGCATGGCGAGACTGAGCCGGTCTTCATAATCCAGAAGCGGAGATGCGACCGCGCCGGCCTGCTTTTTTAAGAGAGGCAGATAGTCGCTTAAAAGCTGCTCAAGCTCTGCGGAATCGGACTGAGCTTTTTTTATGCGGTTTTCAATGTCGTTCACGGTTCCACCTCCTGTTCCATGCCATTGTACAGCTTTTTCCAGGTTATGTAAATCAATAAAAATTTTTTCAGACCCTACATTTTGGAAGAGAGCCGTCGTATTCTTTAAACGAGAATAAAAAATGAAATGAGGATATGAATTTATGAAGAAAATAATAACCGGCATTCTTGTATCTGCTGTTGTATTGAGTATGGCGTTTCCGGCGCTGGCATCGACACGTGTCTGCGACCGGTATGAGTCGTGTGGCGTGGAAGGCTGTGAGACAGAGGCCTGCCATGAGCATGATGGAGTAATCTATCGTGGAACGCGCCAGAATGGAACCTGCTCGTATCACAGTGAGAACTGCGGACCGGGAAGCGGAAGCCAGCGGGGACACCACAGAAGCCATGGGAACCATGGAAGTCACGGCTGCCATTGACAACCGGAGAAGTTAGTGAAAGGTAACAGGCTGGAAAAGGAACTCAGGCGGAATCATTGATTCTTCCGGGTTCCTTTTTTATTACAGGAAAGTGCTTTCTAAGAAACAAAAAAACTTTGGACAGCACGTTACGGAGGCATCGGTATAAAATCCTGCGTCATCGGTGTAAAATAGGGATAGCGCCGGCGGAAATGGTGTGATAAGATTAAGAGGTAGAAATAAAATAAAACAGAAAAAAGGAATTGTTATGTTATACCAGATAATGGATGGGACGGTGAGCGCCGGCGGAGTGCCGATACTGTCCCATATTAATTTTGAAATACGGGGAACGGAAAAGATTGCAGTTGCCGGGAAGAACGGGGCGGGAAAGACGACTCTTTTAAGACTCTTAGCGGGCGAGATTTCTCTGGACCGGGACGATAAACGGAATGGGCCGGGAATCATGGCTTCCAGACGACTTACCGTAGGCATGATGAGGCAGCAGCCTTTCGGTGATACGTCATGCACGGTGGAGGAGGAACTCCTTAAGGGCTGCCCTGGAAGAGAGATCCCGGGTAAAAATGGAACAGGCCTAAGCGGTTCCGCAATTATTTCAGAATGGGACCGGGAACGGTTCGACTATGAGCGGGAGTATGATATCCTGTTTACCGGTTTCGGATTCTCAAAAGAGGATAAGAAAAAGAAGCTGTCCGAATTTTCAGGAGGAGAGCAGACGAAGATTGCACTGATCCGGCTTTTGCTGGAAAAACCGGATATTCTGCTGCTCGATGAGCCGACGAATCATCTGGACTTAGAGACGGTGCAGTGGTTGGAGGAGTATTTAAGGCAGTATGACAAGGCAGTGGTGATGGTATCCCATGACCGCTTTTTTTTAGACCGGACGGCTGATGTGGTCTATGAAGTGGCGGGAGGGAAGCTTACCCGCTATGTGGGGAATTACTCCGCATACAGGGAGCAGAAACGAAAGCAGCTTAGCTTACAGAAAAAGGCGTATGAGAGCCAGCAGGAGGAACTGGAGCGGCTGAATTCCGTGGTGGAACGGTTTAAACACAAACCGACCAAGGCGTCGTTTGCAAGAGCGAAGAAGAAAGCTATGGAACGGATGAACCGGGTGGAGAAGCCGGAGGAAGATGATATCCATATCTTTACCGGGGAACTGACGCCGCTCATAATCGGCAGCAAATGGGTCTTTGAATCGGAACATTTAAAGATCGGTTATGACCGCGCCCTACTGGAGATTACCATGAGAATCCGGCGGGGACAGAAGATCGGCATTTTGGGGCCAAATGGCTCCGGAAAGACGACCTTTTTAAAGACGGTTGCAGGTTTCCTTCCGCCTCTGGACGGGGAAATGTCCGTCGGAGTCAATATTACCATGGGATATTTTGACCAGCTTTCGGCCCAGGTGACGTCTGATAAAACAGTGGCAGATCATTTTCACGACTTATTTCCTGCGCTGACGGAAAAGGAGGTGCGCAGCATTCTGGGGGCCTATCTGTTTGGAGGGCGCGTGGCGCAGAGATCTGTATCCTCTCTCTCGGGAGGGGAGAAGGCGAGGCTGGTGCTTGCAGAGCTTTTGCAGAGCAGACCTAATTTCCTCGTTCTGGACGAGCCGACGAACCACATGGATATTCAGGCGAAGGAAACACTGGAATCTGCGTTCCGCGCCTATACCGGAACGCTGCTGTTCGTCTCCCATGACCGGTATTTTTTGAGCGAGGTGGCCGATTCACTTCTCATTTTTGAAAATCAGTCGGTGATGTATTACCCGTTTGGTTATGCGCATTACCTGGAAAGAAAGCGAAAATCGGAGGGAGAAGGCGGTCTGGCAGCCCAGATGAAGGCAGAGGAACAGGCATTAATCGCCGGTATGAGGGCGGTTCCGAAGGCGGAGCGTCACAGACTTAAGGAAATATCCGCGGAGGATGCGTATATCGACTGGCGGCTTCGTCTGATATCCGAAAAAATGATTCCGGCCGGAGCGCAGGCAGGAGAACTGTACGCGGCGATGGAAGCGATGAAACAGGAGTGGCTGGTGTCGGAAGATTTCTGGTCCGGAAAGAGGTGGGAGAAGGAACCGGAATATACGGAGCTCTGCCGCCGGTATGAGGAAACGGCCGCTGTCTGGCATGAGCTCTGTCTGGAGTGGTACGCCGTCTGGTCCGGAGAGGAAAACGAGTAACAGTTCCGCCTTTGCTTCCGGCAGCAGCCAGTCGGCCTGGCGAAGGCGGAACTGTTACGAAAGCGAAGAGAATTCTTAGCGAACCCTTATTTTTTTCTAAAAGCTGTTGTCCAGGGATTGCACAGCGTGCGGCGGGATGGTACAGTGTAGTGGAATGAATAGAAATGAGGGATAATATGGGTTGTCTTGGTAATTTGCTTTGGTTTATATTTGGCGGTTTCATCAGCGGCCTGAGCTGGACGCTTACGGGCTGCCTCTGGTGTATTACGATTATCGGCATTCCGGTGGGGATGCAGTGCTTTAAATTTGCCGCGCTCAGCTTCTTTCCGTTTGGAAAAGAGGTCCGGTATGGCGGCGGCGCGGGATCCTTTCTTTTAAATTTAATCTGGCTCATTGTGTCGGGGCTGCCCTTAGCGATCGAGTCGGCCCTGATCGGAGTGGTGCTGTGCATCACGGTGATTGGAATTCCTTTTGGGCTTCAGCAGTTCAAACTGGCGAAGCTGGCTCTGATGCCGTTTGGAAGTGAGGTGTATTAATCATGGAGTTTCCGGGAAAGCGTCCGGGGAAAAAGAGTACGGCGCTGGAAAAGGAATGGGCCGCGCTTAAGAAGAGCGAGGCGCGTTTCGTGGAACGGCAGAAGGAAAAGGGGCCGTCGATCATCAATCAGAAGCTGGACCGGGTAGTCCCGGAGAAGTTAAAGGGAACGCTGGATGCCGCGTTTTACAAGGCGTTTCAGCTGGTTTTTGAAAAAGGCGGAACGGTGATCAATAAGACGTACCGGAAGGAAGACGGGGAGTACAGGCAGAAGCTGAACGCTTATGCCGTCGGTCTGAAGGAAAACAGGAAGAATTTGAAGGCATTTTCGAAGCAGGCGGGGGTGTCTAAGACGAAGAATCTGCTGATTTCCGGAGTGGAGGGAATTGGCACAGGGGTCTTCGGAATCGGGATACCGGATATCCCCCTGTTTACAGGCGTGATCCTGAAGAGCCTTTATGAGATTGCCGTCAGTTACGGGTATGCCTACGAGTCCGAGCGGGAGCAGGAGTTTTTGCTGGAGATTATCAAGACTGCTTTGGAACGGGGCGGGGAACTGGCTGAGGATAACGAGCGGATTAACCGCTGGATCGAAGGAACCGGCGGACTGGAAGAGAAGAAGGTTCTGATGCGCAAGACGGCGGACCGGCTCTCGGAGGAACTTCTGTATATGAAGTTTGTACAGGGACTGCCTGTTGTGGGTGTCGCAGGAGGTTTGTCGGACTGCGTTTATCTAAAGAAAATTACGGATTATGCGGAACTTAAGTATCGAAGAAGATTTCTGTGGGAGCGGAATGCTGCCGGAGAAGGAGCCTGGAGCAGGGGATGAACCTGCCGGGCTCCTTTTTTGTTGTCCTGATTACAGTTCAACCGGTCCCGCTGTCTTCCCCTGTTTTTGTCCATCCTCAATCATCTGGAAAGAAAGCTGCTGAATTCCGTCGATCTTCCGGAACTGCTGGGGCGTGAAGCCTAAGTATTTTTTGAAGCAGATGGAGAAAAGGGAGGTGTCGGTAAAACCGCAGGCGTAGCTGATCTCCTTTATGGACTGGTTTGTCGTGGACAGCATGACCGTGGCCATACGGATTCTGTACTGGGTTAAGTATTCTTTGGGGCATATACCCACTTCTTTCTTAAACAGGCGGTAAAGATAAGTCCGGTCAACCCGGACCTGGTCGGCCAGCCACTGGATAGTGAGCTTCTCAAAATAGTTGCTCCGGATCACGCCTATCGTGCGGCGGACAATCTCATTCTTATAGGCGTTCTGCGTGTTGATGACCGGTCTGGAGAGATGGTAAAAAATGTTGTACAGCCGGGAGAGAAGGTAGTAATCGTTTTCATCACCGGACTGCATGTGGCGGATGATGTCGTCGATGGATTCGATCAGTTCCGGGGAATCGGGATAGGTCGCCACGGGACTGTAGGCAAAACCGCAGCTTTCCGTAATCTGCGCCGCATCGCTTCCAACAAATGCGACCCACGCATATTCCCAGGGATCCTCCTCGTCCGCATAGTAAAATGTTGTCTCTCCGGGCCGGATTAAAAACATGTCCCTCTGTTTTAATACGTATTTTTTCTCATCAGCAAAGAAGACACCCTTTCCTTTTATAATGAAATGAATCAGATAATGGGCTCTCTTGGCGGGACCAAAGGAGTGGCTGCCCATACATTGTTCCCGGCCGGCAAAACCAAAGGAAAGGGATGAAGATTCCCCGGAAATATTCTTTCGAAAGATTTCTATCATATTTCTCTGCATAAGTCCCTCCTGAAAGACAACATTTTTTATATAAAATACAACAAAACATATTGTTTTTGATGAATCTTTATTATATTATAATATTAACAAAAATAAGTTTGCAAATCAATAAAAAATAAACAGAGTGCACTATAAACCGCGGTTTCTTTGTTTTAAAAGGCTACAGATGAGGTTGAAACTATTCATGAACCATATTAAAAATGTTGATTACAGGAGGAGAAGGAAATGAAGAAAAAGACACTGGCACTCGTAATGACAGCAGCAATGGCATTTTCTGCCCTGACCGGATGCGGATCGACCGGATCAGCGCCTGCCACGAAGGAAGAGACGACTACGGCTGCGGAGAAAAAGGAGACAGAGGCTGTGACGGAGGCGGCTTCAGAGAGTGAGAAGCCGGCGGAAAGGCCGGAGGTAAGAGTCCTCATTAAATGGTCGGAGAGCCAGATTTCCAACTGGCCCGTTCTTGTGGACGAGTACAACGCAGATGACAGTAATCCGGTAAAGATTAATCTGGAGTTTTACGGCTCAGAGGGCTATGACGACAAGGTGAAGGCGGAGCTGATGGGGGATAATCCACCGGAGATTGTACAGCTGATGAAGACGACCTTCAACGAATATTCCGCCAATGGACAGCTCATGGAACTGACCGGTTTCCTTGGAAAAGAGGGCTGGAATTACAACAAAGGCGCGCTTGCATGGGCAGGCCCGCTCAATAATCCGGAAAATGGCGTGTACGGAATCCCGGATTTTGCAAATACAAGCTGTATCTTCTATAACACGAAGTTGTTTGCGGAGCTGGGAATTGAAGAGCCTACAAATCTCGAGGAACTTACAAATGCCGCGAAGACTTTAAATGACAATGGCTACAAAGCGATTGTGACCGGCGGCGGGAACTGGTGTGCACCAGATCTCCTGGCTAAGGTACAGGCTCAGCTTGTGGGTACGGACCTGCTGATCAAAGCCTATAATAACGAGGCGAAATACAACGATCCTTCCATGGTGGAAGCAATGACGATTGTCGATGAGATGGTTAAGAGCGGCGTAATTGATAAGTCCAGCGCCGACTATATTTCCGACGATGACGCGATTGCCGAGTTCGTTATGGGAAAGGCCGGCATGTACACGGCTCACACGGGCATGGCATCGGCTATCGATTCTTCGAAGGAAGACGATTTCGAGTACAATATCATTGAAAAGATGGATTTTGTTGAGAATCCAAAGACGAGTGTGTCGGTTACCTGGGGCAGCATGTGGTGTATTCCGGCAAACGTGAAGAATCAGGAGGCAGCCGAGGACGCACTGGCATTCTTATTTGGTGAAAAGGTTCAGAAGAGTGATGTAACAGAATTAGGAAAGATAGTCAATGTGGATGAATGGAACGCAGGTCTTACCCATCCGGCTCTCCTTACAGCGGCAGAGCAGTTAAAGGGCGCGGGAACCGCAGATTCCTTCTACCTTCTGGACATGGTGTCCTCCAAGGTACTGGATAATATGATCAAGGGCATCCAGGAGATGATTCAGGGAAATCAGACTCCGGCCGGTGTGCTGGATCATGTCCAGAAGATCTGGGAAGAGGAGCAGGCTCAGAAATAGCGTTTGTTTGTTTCAATCCACGTTCGGTAATTTCACAGAGTGCGGCCACACCTTTTAGAGATGTGTAGTTTGACTTCATGTCAGTGGGGGGATACCGATTTCTCTCCGCCCGCCACTGCCGTTAAACTTGTTTTGGCGATTTACCCTTCCGCCTATAGATGTGGGGGAATCTTCACTTTCCTAGTTAAATTGAGGGGCCGGATTAATACATCCGGCTCCTCTCTTAAAACCAGTACAACATATATTGCACTGGAAGGGTCGAGATAAGTGCCTTTGTAAACAGGTGTTTCTCTGCGATTACATAACGGTTTTCTTTCTTGTCCAACTTTTAAGCTGAGTATATTATACTTAATAATAGAGTGAAATGCAAGCGGATGTTTGAGCAATTGAAAATTATTAAAAAGGAGAAGGAGCTCACAAAGGAGTCAAGAGGGGCATAATTCCTCTCATGTCTAAAGCTGAGTCTTCAAGTACACTTTATGAAAGAGAGAAGGAACCGAAAATATTTTCTAATGTTTTCCCTTCCTGCGCTGGCCGTGTACACCGTGTTCTGGATATTTCCCGTATTTTTGGGATTCTATATCAGCTTTACCAACTGGAACGGCATCGTGAATCTGGCGGACGCGCAGTTTACGGGATTTAAGAATTATGTGAATCTGTTGTATGACAGCATCTTAAGAGTATCGGTTCTCAACAACATTAAATATGGAATCATCACCCTGATCGTTGTTCCGGTGGCCGCATTTGCCGTCGCCTATCTGGTTGAGAATTTCACGAGGAAAAAGTCCTTCTGGAGGACTGTAACATACCTGCCGGCTATGATACCGACGATTGTAACCGTATTTCTCTGGAAGTGGATCTATAATCCGCAGTACGGTATTTTAAACGAGATATTAAAGGCGGTGGGACTGGGAGGGCTGGCCACAGGCTGGATTACCAATACGAAGACGGCCCTGTATGCGGTGACCTTTACCTCTCTCTGGAAGATGGTTCCGGTCTATTTCGTTCTGTTTCTTGCGGGTCTCCAGTCCGTGTCCATCGATCTGATCGAAGCCGCGGTGCTGGACGGAGCAGGCAGGTGGCAGGTGATCAGAAATGTCACCATCCCGTGTATGAAACGAATTATCACAATTGTCTATGTTTTAGTATTTATAGATATATTCAGAGTTTTTGACCTGATATACACAATGACAAAAGGAGGACCGGGGTATTATACCACGGAGATGATTCTTACGTATTCGTATAAAACTGTATTTACGAATTCCAACGCCGGATACGGGATGGCAATCATCTCAGCACTGACCCTGTTTGTGATCATCTGTTCCTTTATCCAGATGAAAATACAGAACAGGACTGCGGATTGAGAAGGGAGACGGACAGCATGAAGACAGTAAAAAAGTTATTTTTAGGTTTCGTACTTGCGATGGTATTCAGCGTCACGATGATCCCGATTATCTGGGTCTTCTTTTCTTCCTTTAAATCTAAAAAGGAATTGATGACAAAGCCCTGGAGCCTTCCGGAAAAGTTCCTGTTTTCCAATTACAGTGATGCGTGGCAGAAAGCGGATTTTGCCGTTCTCACGAAAAACAGCGTGACGATTACCGCTTTCTCTCTGTTATTGATGCTGGTTTTTGCGACGATGCTGGCTTTTGCCATTTCCCGGTATAAGGGAAATTTAAGTCAGGTGACCTTGATTTATCTTCTGGCAGGACAAACGATTTCGGCTGGAATGATCATATTTCCCATCGTTATTGTCTTAAGAAAGCTGGGATTCGGCAGCTCCCACGCGGGACTGATTTTGACCTATGCGGCGGGCGGCCTGCCCTTCGCAGTCTTTGTCCTTCAGGGATTTTTTGCGGGAATCCCGTATGAACTTTACGAGGCGGGGGAGATAGATGGAGCAGGGGAATTTAAAATTTTCGCCAACATTGCCATTCCTCTGGCGAAACCGGCTCTGGCCACCGTGCTTCTCTATCAGTTTATGTGGGTGTGGAACGAGTTTGTGCTGGCATTTACCATTGTGAGCAGGCCGGAGAAGAGGACAATTATCGCAGGGCTCTACTCTGTGGTAAACGGATATTTAAATACGGATTATGTGACGGCGTTTGCCGGAGCCATGATCGTATGTATTCCAATCATTATTATTTATCTGATTTTCCAGAAATATTTGATTCAGGGACTGATCGCGGGAGCGGTGAAAGGATGAGTGAGGCATGAAGGAGATTAGAATCGGAGCAGCTGCGTGGGGCTTTCGGGAGCTTACATTGCCGCAGCAGCTTGACTTGGCAAGGCGCCTGGGGCTCGTTTCCCTGGAACTGGGAATCGCCAATACGCCTGCGGATGTGCAGACAGACGCAGATGTACGTCTTCTCGAGCAGGTAAAGAAGGAGTATGAAGCATTTGGGATTTCTCTGGATACCGCGGCGACAGGCAATGACTTTACGCTTGAAGACGGGAACGCGGCAGCGGAGGATATCGGGAAGCTTAAGAGGGTAATCGATATCTGTTCCTTTTTAGGAGTGGAAACGCTGCGGATATTTGCTGGTTTTACGCCTTACAGGGAAGTGGATGAGACGCGCTTTTCACGTATGATAGATGCGCTAAACACGGTAGCCCGGTATGGAAAGGAGCATGGAGTGGTGACAGCCATGGAGACCCATGGGGGAGTGACGGCGTATCTGGACGGAGTGGTTCATTTCCATTCGGCAGCCACGGAGACCGGGTGTCTAAAGAGAATTCTACGGGAAACGGATGACAGCTTGAAATTCGTCTTCGATCCGGCCAATCTCTATGCCATTGCGGGATGCGACGTGGAAGAGACGGCGGAGCTTGTCGGCAGCCGCATCGCCTATGCCCATATCAAGGATTTTGTGAAGCTGCCGGGCGGTCACTTAAAACCTGGAGCCATCGGAGATGAGAAGAGAGACTGGAAGCGCACCATAGAAACGGTCCTGAAATGGACGGATACCCTGATGATCGAATATGAGGAACCACAGGACATAGAAGAAGGGACCAGGCGCAGTAAACAGTACCTGGAGACTATTTTGAAGGAGGTCTGGCTATGAGTACTATTTACGATTATAAGAAGACAAGGGCCGTCGTGATCGAGAGACCATATGAAGTCCGCTTAAGGGAGATTACTCTGACGGAGCCAAAAAAGGATGCCTATATCGCACGGACGTATTACAGCAGTATTTCCAGCGGAACGGATATGAAGACCTATAAGGGACTTCAGCATCCGGAACAGTGCTACTATCCGCTGGTGCCTGGTTATGAAACTGCCGGTGAGGTAGTCGCGGCAGGGGACGAGAGCGATGGAAGCCTGAAACCGGGAGACCGGGTTATGATTAACGAATGCCGGAAATACGGTGATGTCTGTGCCGCATGGGGCGGCGGCTCCGAATACACGGTAAAGGATTCCGATACCACGAATGACACATTTGACTATATGGTCAAGATTCCAGAAAACCTCTCCTATATTGACGGTGTGCTGGCTTATCTTCCATGCGTGGCCCTAAAGGGAATCCGTATGCTGAATCTGGAGGGCAGACAGACAATTGTGGTGAGCGGCGCAGGCATGGTGGGAATCAGCGCCATGCAGATTTTAAAGATCGTAAATCCGAATTTGAGAGTCATTGCCATTGAGCCGAATAAATTCAGGCGTGACATTGCGAAGAAGTATGTGGACCTTGTGGCCGATCCGTTTGAAGCGGAACTGGTGATCAGGAAGGCCACCGGAGGCGCCATGGCGGATCAGATCATCGAGTGCTCCGGCAATGCGGAGGTGCCAGGTATTCTCCATAAATATTTGAAGGACGGCGGCTGGGGAACCGACGATGCGCCGGGCCACATTCACTGGCAGGGTGATTATCCGGAGAAAATCATCATGGACAGCTATCACCGCTGGTTTACAAAGAACTGCACAATTTCCATGTCCTGTGCGCTGGCGCCCGGCTGTAAGGAGCAGATTCTTACCTGGATCAGCGAGGGGAAATTCGATACGAACGGCCTTCCGGTGGAGATCTGGCCGGTGTCGAAGTGTGCGGAGGCATTTGAATACAAGATGGCAAAGGGCGAGGATGTATTTAAAATAATCTTTGATTGGAGCAAATAATATGAGGCCTAAAGTTATTTTTCTTCCACATGCGAACATCCAGTATTCCCAGCTGAAAATGGAACGGCGGGAATGGGTCGTGAAAAACTGCTATGAAAAGCTGTTTGACCTGGTTCGAGACAATCAGTATAAAATAGGATTTGAGGCCAGCGGCAAGACGCTGGATGAAATAGAGAGGCTGGCTCCCGAGGTGATGGAAAAGCTGAAGGCGCTGATTCTGGACGGTCAAGTGGAGCCGGTGGCATCCCCGTATACACATCTGATGATGGGAAATGTGCCGCGTGAGGTGGCGGTACATACCTTGCTAAGGAGCCTGGACACATGGGAGCGTTATACGGGAATCCGCCCGAAGGTTGGCTGGAATCCGGAATGCAGCTGGAATGCACAGATTCCGGGCATCTATAAGGAGGTGGGAATCGAGACACTCATTATGGACGCCGATTCCTTCTTTCTCTCATTTCCCGAGATAAGAAAGGCCACCGGACTGTGCTATGACGTGCAGGGGCACAGCAATAAAAATCAGCTGTTTCTTATTGAGGAATATATAAAGGATAAGCCGGAGTATTTAAAGTATCTGACAAATCCCTCCATCTGTGACAACGGGCTGAAGCTGATCTTCCGTTCCGATTGTATGGCAAATCTGCTGCTCTGGTATCTGATGGGGGCGACGGAGGGCGTGAGAAAAGAGGCGGTCCGCTATGAGGAGATTCAGTCCATGTTCTGCCGCTGGAATGCGCGTGCACAGGAGACAGGCTCCTTTATCATGCCGTATGCCGAGGATGCGGAATACATAGGAAGTTCGGCATACTTCTATGTCAAACAGTTTAATCAGGCCAGGTTCTTTGAGGAAGAAGGCGACAGTTTGAAACGGTTTAAGGAAATCATGGACCTGTCCATAGAAAGCGGATTTGTTCCGGCGACACCTTCGGAGGTGGTGGAATCCGCAGAGCTTCTGGAGAACCTGTCCATTTTGAAAATTGAAAATGGGGCTGCGTGGCACGGGGGAACGGCAAAGGCATGGCTGAATACGGATCAGGCGCTGCAGCTGGATCCGGTCTGCCGCATGATTCTGGAGGGGATCGAGGGGATCGCCGTCTATAAGCAGATCGACTGGCATGAGAATGAAGCGCTGGCTGAGGCCTTCCGGGCGGTTACCGAAGGGTGGGTGTCGGATGCAAGATGGCCGCCTGCTCCGACTTCTCCCGGCAGATTTAATGTGAGAGAGGCGCTGGAGGCATTGTACCGGGCAAATGACCGGGTGGCGGGGGCGATGGAGGAACTGGGAATCGCCGGGCTCCGTTCCCTGTATTCACCCGATATTATGAGTTCCCAGCTTGGTTTGATCGAGGAGAGGCTGATGGAGATGCGGTATTTTGAGGAAGAGTGAGATGGAACGACGACTGGAGATGATTCATTTACAGCTGACCAGGCAGTGTAATTTAAGCTGCTGGTTTTGCGGACAGAGGAAAAACAGCGCGCTGCGTGACGGCAAGGAGAGCATGGCTCTGAAAACGGAAGAGTGGCTTGGGATCGTAAATGAGCTGGACGCGGCCGCCGGAAAGAAGCCATCGGTCATGCTCTGGGGCGGGGAACCGCTTATGAGCCCGTGCTTTGATGAGATCGCCTCCACACTTCATGAACGGGGGTACCGGGTCGGAATCGTTACAAACGGGACTCTGCTGGACCGGCATGCGGAGACTGTCCCGTACTGCCTGGACAAGATTTACGTGTCTGTTGACGGACCGGAGCAGCTCCATGACAGCATCCGCGGCGCGGGAACATTCCGGAAGATCCGGGAGAATCTGCTTGCAGTAAAGAGGGCGGCGCCTTTACTGCCGGTGGTCTGTATGGCCGTTTTGACGGAGGAGCTGAAAGGGCAGCTGAAGGAGTTTTTTGCTGAATTGTCGGATTTTCCCGTGGATGAGGTGCTGCTTCAGGATATGATCGTTTTAAACGGCCGGGAGATTGGAGAATATAAAGCCGTGATGGAACGGGAATTTTCCATCGAAGCGGAGGCGGTTGAATCGTGGAGGCAGAGTGGTGAGGGGGATTCGGAGATGGAGAAGGCCGGATTCCGCCTGGAGGAGCACGGGACGCATGCTTTTAAAGTCCGGTATCTGCCGCATGTTCGTTCCGGAGAAATCGTGAGACCCTGTCTTTCTCCATGGCGTCATCTCCATATTATGTGGAATGGAGAGACATCGTTTTGTACTGATTTTACCGACTTTTCCGTGGGGAATGTGCGGGAACAGCCGCTTGAGGCACTCTTTCGGGGAGAACAAGCTGAAAAGTTCCGGAAGCTGGTGGAAAATGGGAGAAATCCTGCGTGCAGACACTGCTCCTGGGGGGACAAGGAGTGTTTTTATGAGCTGTAAAAGAGAAAAAACGCTTTCAACGGTTTGATTTACCGGAAGTGGAATGGAAAAACATCTTTCGCTTTTTCCCTGTGAATGTTATAATACTCATAAACAGCAGGCTGTCTGTGTTTTTTGCAGGCAGCTTGCTTTCGGTATTGAGGCGGAAAACGACAAAACCATGAGAGTTTCTGCTGCACATAGAAGGAGAACGATACAAAGATGAAGAAACTGGCAGTCGGTATTTTGGCCCACGTAGACGCGGGAAAGACGACATTATCGGAGGCGATGCTCTATATGGGCGGAAGCATCCGGAAAATGGGACGGGTGGACCGGGGGGACGCGTTTCTCGATACGTATGAGCTGGAGAAGAAGCGGGGGATTACGATCTTCTCGAAGCAGGCCATTTTGAAGTGGAAGGATATGGAGATGACGCTTCTCGACACTCCGGGGCACGTGGATTTCTCGGCGGAGATGGAACGGACCCTGCAGGTGCTGGATTACGCCATTCTGGTGATCAGCGGAACGGACGGAGTGCAGGAGCATACGAGGACGCTGTGGCGTCTTCTTGCCAGATACCGGGTTCCCACATTTCTCTTTATCAATAAGATGGACCTGGCGGGGCTGGGGAAAGGGGCTATCCTGGATGACCTAAGAAAAATCTTAAAAGAAAACTTTGTGGACTTCGGAGAGGCCGGAACGGATCATTTTTATGAGCAGATCGCCATGACCAGTGAGGAGATGCTGGATGAATATCTGGAGACCGGCCGTGTGGAGATGGCCGGGATACGGGAGCAGATTATAAACAGACGCCTTTTTCCATGCTTTTTCGGTTCTGCGCTTAAGTTTACGGGCGTGGAGGAATTCATGAAGGGACTTGAGGAGTATACGGAGGCGCCTGAATATCCGCAGGAATTCGGAGCGAAGATTTTCAAGATATCGAGAGATGCCCAGGGAAACCGTATGAGCCATATGAAGATTACGGGCGGCAGCTTATCGACGAGGGAGATCATCGACGAGGAGAAGGTAAACCAGATACGCCTCTATTCCGGGGAGAAATTCGAGACGGTGCGGGAGGCGTCGGCCGGCGCCGTCTGCGCCGTGCTGGGGCTTGCCAAAACGGTTCCGGGACAGGGGCTGGGGATCGAAGCGGCCTCGGCCATGCCGCTCTTAGAGCCGGTGATGACATACCGGATCGGGCTGCCGGAGGGCGTCGATGCGGCGGCTGTACTTCCGAAGTTCCGGGAGCTGGAGGAGGAAGATCCGGAGCTGCATCTGACATGGGAGGAGAGCAAGAAGGAGATCCATGTCCAGATTATGGGCGAGATTCAGATGGAGATTTTAAAAAGTGTAATCGAGGAACGTTTCGGTCTCTGTGTGGAATTCGGAGACCGGAGCATCGTCTACCGGGAGACGATCACGAACACGGTGGAGGGCGTGGGGCATTTCGAACCGCTTCGTCATTACGCGGAGGTCCATCTTCTTTTGGAACCCGGGGAGCCGGGAAGCGGTATGCAGTTTGCTTCCGCCTGCAGCGAGGATATTCTGGGAAGAAACTGGCAGCGGCTGGTCCTGACTCATCTGGCGGAGAAGGAGCACAAGGGCGTGCTGACGGGTTCTTCGGTCACGGATATGAAGATCACGCTGATGTCAGGGCGGGCCCATTTAAAGCATACGGAGGGCGGCGATTTTCGCCAGGCTGTCTACCGGGCAGTCCGTCAGGGACTGATGCAGGCGGAATCCATGCTGCTGGAGCCATTTTACGATTTCCGCCTCGAACTTCCGGACCGTTACGTGGGACGGGCGATGAGCGATGTGGAGCGCATGGCAGGGAAAGTGATGCCTCCTGTCATGGAGGGAGACCGGGCAGTTCTCACCGGAAGCGCCCCGGCGGCCTGTATGGGGGGATATCAGAAAGAGGTAACCGCCTATACGGGCGGCGCGGGACGGCTGTCGTTTACATTTTCCGGCTACGGGCCGTGCCACAATACGGAGGAAGTGGTGGCCGCAATCGGCTATGATCCGGACGGAGACATGGCGAACCCGGCTGGGTCCGTATTCTGTGCCCATGGGGCGGGATTCTTAGTGGAATGGGACCAGGTCCCGGAGTATATGCATCTGGAAAGCTGTCTGGAACCACAGAAAGACATGGGGCCGGATGGAATAGCCGGGCTTGCCGGTGCTGCCGCCAGAAAAGGTCAGGCGGCGAACGGCCGGAATGATGAGCCGGAGAATGACAGGGAATGGATCGGCACGGAGGAAGTGGATGCCATTCTGGAACGCACCTTTTACGCCAACCGGCGGGGAAATTCCTCCGGGGTTAAATCCGGGTGGAAGAACAGGGAGAAATACAGGGAGAACTCTCGCAGCGTTCCTGCGGTGAGGACCTATAAAAAGGAGGCCCCCAGGGAAGAGTATCTTCTGGTTGACGGGTATAACATCATTTTCGCATGGGATGAACTGAAGGAGCTGGCGGAGCAAACCATCGACGGCGCCCGAGGAAAACTACTCGACATTCTCTGCAATTATCAGGGCATGAAGAAATGCCGGCTGATTGCCGTGTTCGACGCCTACCGGGTCCAGGGCCATGTAACCGAGTGCCTGGACTACCACAACATACAGGTGGTCTTTACAAAGGAGGCGGAGACGGCAGACCAGTATATTGAGAAGTTCGCCCACGAAAATGGCAGAAAATACGATGTGACAGTGGCCACTTCGGACCATTTGGAACAGATTATCATACACGGCCAGGGCTGCCGGCTGATATCGGCCAGGGAGCTGAAGGAAGAGATCCGCCGTTTGAGCGAGACGGTTCATCAGGAGTATCAGGAGAGAAAGACAGGGGAAAAGCATAAAAATTATCTGCTGGATTCGGTGTCCGAGGAGATGATGAAACAGATAAAGGAACTTCCGGAAGAATGATGGAAGTTCCTTTATCTGGTGCGCCCGGCGGGCGCACGTTCTAACGAGTGTAAGTCTCGAATCCACCCGG